>Ga0105239_10000022_pt1 | contig 257744 bp, 226 predicted proteins | sample KBSC44metaG_FD_92761 | JGI IMG/M metagenome (GOLD analysis project Ga0105239, IMG submission 92761) | Corn rhizosphere microbial communities from Kellogg Biological Station, Michigan, USA - KBS C4-4 metaG | ecosystem: Host-associated > Plants > Roots > Rhizosphere > Soil | place: Michigan...
ACATGAGCCGCGGACGCGTGCTTCCGCGGCGGCTGATGGGAACTTCCAGCAACCTTCATGGAACTTGAAAGCCCCGCTACCTTGTAGGAGCGACTTCAGTCGCGACCGGCGAACGGTATCTCGAGCTGCATGGTCGCGACTGAAGGGAACCTCGAATAACCTCAGTTTTGATTCCCGTCATCCCGGCGCAGGCCGGGACCCAGTGGCATCGGTTTTTAGTTTTCGCGATAGAGCTGACTTTGTAGGCTCTCGCGATAACCGATCGCAAGGTCACTGGGTTCCGGCCTACGCCGGAATGACGAGTAGGAAAGGTTTTTCGAGATTCCCTGAAGTCGCTCCAAACTAGCCAGGAATAGCGTCTTGCTGGTGCTGCCATGAAAAAGCCAGCCGGACGCCCCGTGTCGCGCAGCACACGCACGTAGACTCGGGCGCCTGCATCGCCGGCGTGGCGATGATGGAAGGGAAATCAAAGGATTCGCGTGAACCGTCTACCCGGTCTGGACCTGCTGCGTGCGATTGCCATCGTCTGGGTGATGACGTTTCACGCGTACATCGTCTGGAACATCACCGACGGCATCCGCCCTTACTGGCAATTCGGCTGGATGGGCGTGGACCTGTTCTTCGTGCTCAGTGGATACCTGATCGGCTCGCAGGTATTGAAACCATTGGCGCGCGGCGAATCGCTCAAGTTCGGCGACTTTTATCTGCGCCGCGCGTTTCGCATTTTCCCCGCGTTCTTTGTCGTGCTGGCGCTCTATGCGCTATGGCCGGACTTTCGCGAGCAGCCGGGCATGCAGCCGGTGTGGCAGTTCCTCACCTATACGGTGAACCTGCTGATCGATACGACGAAGAACCTGGCCTTCTCGCACGTCTGGTCGCTGTGCGTCGAAGAACATTTCTACCTGCTGTTTCCCCTGCTCGCCTGGCTGCTGACGCGGCGCGCGTCGCTGGGCAAGACAGTCACCGTCTGCCTGCTCATCCTGCTTGGTGGTATCGCGTTGCGCAGTTTTATCTGGCTGCACTGGATGCAACCCGTGCGGGACGCCGATGACAACGGCTACGGCACGATCTTTCTCGAACACATCTACTACCCCAGCTACTCGCGTCTGGACGGTCTGCTGGCCGGCGTGGTGCTCGCGGCGATCCAGGTATGGCGCCCGTCGTGGTGGGCGCACCTGCAGACGAAAGCCAACCTGGTCATGCTTGCCGGCCTGGCTGTGGTGGCCGCCTCCATGTGGATCTTTACCGACCGCGCGGGTTTTGTAGCGACGTCGATCGGGTATCCCCTGCTTTCCCTGGGACTGGCCCTGCTGGTTTGCGCGGCAAGCGGGACGCAAAGCTGGCTGGGGCGTTGGCGGGTTCCGGGAACAGGATGGCTGGCGCTGGCCTCCTACAGCCTCTACCTGAGTCACAAGGCGGTGTTTCATCTGGTACAGAAGGCCCTGGCGGCGTATCCGCAGGTCCATGGCCTGGCCGCCTTCGCCTGCTACGCGCTGGCAACCTTGCTCGCCGGTGCCCTGCTTCACTACGCGGTCGAGCGGCCTTTTCTGCGATGGCGCGATGTGTGGCTGCGACGCCCTGCGCAAAAACAGCTGTCCATTGGCGTTACCGACTCAGCCGGCGCTTGAGCTCGACGCGCTCAAATTGTTGAATGAGCGGGTAAAGCCCCCATGTGTGAGGCTTCCGAACCACGGCGATAGCGATGAGCGCAACCCCGGCGACCGACCCCAAGCCCCAACGCCGCCTTGGCGCGCTGGTTCAACTCTGGCCTTTCCTGAGACCGCACCGTGCGTTGGCGATCGGCTGGCTGGTGTTTCTCGCCATCTCATCCAGCGCCACGCTGGTCCTGCCGGCCGCCGTGCGGCAGATCGTCGACCAGGGCTTTAGCGCCGCCAACGCGGCAGCGATCAATCGGACCTTTCTCGGCCTGTTCTTTGTCGCCGTGGTGATGGCCTTTGCCACGGCTGCTCGCTACTTCTGCATCACCCTGCTTGGCGAGCGTGCCCTGGCGGCGATGCGCAGCCAGCTCTACGCCCATGTGATCCGGCTCGACGTCGGCTTCTTCGAGCGCAGCCGCGTCGGCGAACTGACGTCGCGATTGGGTACGGACACCGAAGTGGTCCAGGCCCTGATCGGCTCGGGCATTTCCATTGCGGTGCGCAGCGTGGTGATGTTGATCGGCGCCACGGCGGCCATGATCTGGACCAGCCCGCGTCTGGCCGGCCTGACCGGCCTGGTGATTCCGGTGGTGCTGCTGCCGATCCTGATCTTCGGTCGGCGGGTGCAGAAGCTGTCACGTGCCAGCCAGGACCGTCTGGCCGATGCCGCGGCGATCGCCAATGAAACCCTCAACGCTGCACCGGCGGTAAAGGCCTATGCACGCGAGGGCGTCGAAAGCGAGCGTTACGGCAGTGCCATCGCGCTCGCCCTGGCCACCGCACGCCGCCGCATCAGCGTACGCGCCATTCTTACCGCCGCCATCATCGTGCTGTTCTTCGGTGCCATTACCCTGGTGCTCTGGGCCGGTGCGCACGACGTGCTCGACGGCACGATGCAAGCTGGTGTGCTCAGCCAGTTCGTGTTGTATGCGCTGTTTTCCGCTGGCTCGTTGATGAGCCTTTCCGAAGTCTGGGGCGACGTGCTGCGTGCCGCTGGCGCCACCGAGCGCATCAGCGAGCTGTTCGCCGAAGAGCCCGAGATCGTCACACGCGAGCCGGCCATCGCGCTACCGAAGCCGACACGCGCCGCGCTGCGTTTCGAGCATGTGGAGTTTCACTACCCCAGCCGGCCCGATGCACCGGCCTTGCACGACTTCACGCTGGACGTGCGCCCTGGCGAAACGGTCGCCCTGGTCGGCCCTTCCGGTGCGGGCAAGAGCACGGTGCTTGCATTGCTGCTGCGTTTCTACGATCCGCAGAGGGGACGCATCAGCTTCGACGGGATCGATCTGAAGGCATTGGCGTTACCCGAGCTGCGCGGGGCGATTGCGCTGGTGCCGCAGGAGACGGTGATCTTCAGCGGTACGGCTGCCGACAATATTCGCTTCGGCCGCCAGGATGCCGGCGACGCGGAAGTGCGCGAGGCAGCCGCTTCGGCCGAAGCGCATGAGTTCATCAGTGCATTGAGTGGAGGCTATGCGTCGGAGCTGGGCGAGCGTGGTGTGCGCCTGTCCGGTGGCCAGCGCCAGCGCGTTGCCATTGCGCGGGCGATTCTGCGCGATGCGCCGTTGTTGTTGCTCGATGAGGCGACGTCGGCGTTGGACGCGCAGTCCGAAGCGGCGATTCAGAAGGCACTGGAGCGGCTGGAGCGTGGCCGCACTACGCTGGTGATCGCGCATCGTCTGGCGACGGTGAAGCGTGCCGATCGTATTGTGGTGATGGATGGTGGGCGCATCGTGGCGCAGGGGACGCATGAGAGTCTGCTGGCCGAGGATGGGCTTTATGCGGAGTTGGCTCGGCTGCAGTTTGTGGCTTGATGTAGGAGCAAGAGCCCCCCTCACCCCAACCCTCTCCCCCGGCAAAGCCAGGGGAGAGGGAGTCAAGTTCCGCAAGTGCGAAACAATGAGGCTTCCTCAGTCCTGCTCCCTCTCCCCTGGCTTTGCCGGGGGAGAGGGCTGGAGCCTGCCCCGGACTTGATCCGGGGGTGAGGGGGCAAGCGCCGCAACCAACGCGCGCACCTGGTCGACCTCCGAACGCCACTCCCCGCCTTGCATATCCCGCAGGCCATCAGGCTGCCAACGCATCCCCGAAGGCAACGCCTTCTTCGCCGAAGCATGAAACTCACCAGCACCCGTTGCGGCCTTCAACGCAGCAACGTTCTGCGCCGACACACCCGCCCCAGGCATGATCGCGATACGTCCCGCAGCCTGCTCTACCCATTGGCGAATCGAGTCGGCACCTTCCAGAGCAGTCGCCCGTCCCCCTGAGGTCAACAGCCGCTCGCACCCAAGCGCGATCACGTCTTCCAGGGCCTGCCCGGGTGCACTCGTCAGATCGAAGGCACGATGAAACGTCACACCAAGCTTCCCCGCTGCATCGACAAGCGGCCGGCAACGCGCTTTATCGACATGCCCATCGGCATCCAGCACGCCAATGACCACACCGTCGCACCCCTGCGCGGCACAGTACTCGATGTCACGCTGCATCGCCTCGCATTCAAGGTCGTTGTAAAGAAAATCGCCCGCACGCGGACGTATCAGTACATAGATGGGAATACGCAGGCGCTCGCGCACCATCGCGATGGTCGCCGGCGACGGCGTCAAACCACCCAGCTCAAGCGCACTGCATAGCTCCACGCGCGATGCGCCACCCTCTTGCGCAGCCAGCGCGGAGGCAACCGAATTGACGGCAATTTCCAGGGTCATGTGAAGCTCGTCGTGTAGACGCTTTGCGAAGGAACCAGGCCGTCCTGTTTCTTTGCATCGCAGATGGCATAAGAGAACCCATGCTGGATCGCGTACGCGCCGACTTCGCCATGACGGTTCATGGCAAGAAAACCCACTTGCAAACTCTTGGACGCTTCGCGCCTGCGCTTGACGATGCGCATCACCGCTTCCTGGCAGGCTTCCTGCGGCGAGCGCCCCTGACGCATCAGCTCGACGACCAGAAAACTGCCGGCATTGCGGATTACTTCTTCGCCCACACCGGTCGACGTCGCACCGCCGACCTCGCCGTCCACATAAAGACCGGCACCGATGATCGGGCTGTCACCGACGCGACCGCGCATCTTCCAGGCCATGCCGCTGGTGGTGCAGGCACCGGCCAGGCGACCCTGGTCGTCGATGGCCAGCATGCCGATGGTGTCGTGGTTATGGGCGCCGCCGGGCAGGCCGGTCTTGCCGTAGTCGTGTACTTCGCTATTGATCGAAGGCTCGTAATGGGCGGTCTTCAACCACTCTTTCCAGGCCTGCTCCGATTCGGGAGTCAGCAGGTTTTCCTTCTTGAAGCCCTGCTCGACCGCGAACTGCAAGGCACCTTCGCCGACCAGCAACACATGCGGCGTGCGCTCCATGACGCGGCGCGCCACGCTGATGGGATGGGCGATGTGCTCCAGCGCCGCCACGGCTCCGCAGTTGCCATCGGCATCCATGATGCTGGCGTCCAGACTGACGTGACCGTCGCGGTCGGGATAGCCGGCCCGGCCCACGCTATGGTTTTTCAGGTCCGACTCCGGCACCTGCACGCCCTGCTCCACCGCATCGAGCGCGTGCCCGCCCTTGGACAACACCGCCCAGGCCGCCTGGTTGGCGGCAACACCAAAGTCCCAGGTGGAAATGACCCGCGCGACACCCGCGGCCTTTGTCTTGGACACCGGCGCGCCCTGCGCCGGCAAGGTACCGCTCAGCGCGAAGGCCGAGGCCCCCAGCAAGGAGGCTTTAAGAAAATCGCGGCGATCGCTCATGTTTTTAATCTCCGGGTTATTACTCACAAAAAAACCCCGCGCTATAACGGCGCGGGGTTTTTTCTTAAACACTGATCGGCAAGACGCCGGATCGAACGTGACTTAGACAGCCACTTCGACGCCGGAAGCCTGGGCGCCCTTGGGGCCCGTGGTGACCTCGAACTTCACGCGGTCGCCTTCCTTGAGGCTACGGAAGCCCTTCGAATTAATTGCCGAGAAGTGAACGAACACATCTTCCCCACCGTCCTCAGGCGCGATGAAACCGAAACCCTTGGCGTCGTTGAACCACTTGACCGTACCGAAACGCATTGCGTGAACCTCTAAAATCATGGATTGGATACACCAAGGCCATGCGCCGAACCACAATCAACCCCTTGGTCCCCCGCCCCTGGCAAAGTGAAGTATCAACATGTTTGAGGGCAAAGCGCAATATCCGGAGGGGTACGGTCGACTTAAATCGATACTCAGAGCATCCCTAAAGGTCAGCTTTTGAGCAAAGCCGCAAGGATCTTCGGCACTTCGGCAGTAGCCGCCGCCAGGTGCGCAAATATTTCCTCGATGCTGATTTCTTCTTCGTCGCCGCAGCCGGCGGCGAAGTTGGCCACCAGCGCCAGGCAGGCGTAATCGATTTCAAGCTCACGCGCCAAGGCCGCCTCGGGCATGCCGGTCATGCCGACCAGATCGCAGCCGTCCCGTTTCATACGGGCGATCTCGGCACGGGTTTCCAGCCGTGGTCCCTGGGTCGCGCCATAGCAACCGCCGTCGATCACGGCAATGCCCGCATCGGCTGCCGCTGCCACCAATGACTGACGCAAGGCACGCGTGTACGGCTCGCTGAAGTCGATATGTTTGACCTCGGCGCCCTCGACATCGCAATAGCTTGTGTAACGGCCGTGGGTGTAGTCGATGATCTGGTCCGGCACCACGATCACACGCGGCCCCATATCGGCGCGGATGCCGCCTACGGCATTGACGCCGATCACCCGTCGCGCGCCCAGACTATGCAAGGCCCAGAGGTTGGCGCGGTAATTGACGCGGTGCGGCGGAAGACTGTGACTCTCGCCGTGGCGCGCCATGAAAGCCACGCGCTTGCCGGCAAAATCGCCCAGCACCACGTCGCCCGACGCCACGCCATAAGGCGTGTTCACGGCATGGCGTTCGGTGTTTTCCAGACCGGGGAATTTGTATAAGCCGCTGCCGCCGATGACGGCCAGGTCGATGGGTGAGGACATGGTTGAGTATCGAGTGGTTAAGAGTGAGGAGTGAGAGAGCAAGAGCGAGGAGTGAGTGGAGAGGAGTGAGGAGTAAGAGAGAGCGTAAAGCGGAGCGAGAGCCTGCTTTCTCTCACTCCTCACTCCTCTTCACTCACTCCTAATCCTTCAGCGCGTAGATCGCCGGCAGGTTACGACCCTGCTCGTAATAATCCATGCCATAACCAAACACATAGCGGTCCGGCAGCTCGACACCGTTGAAGTCGGCGGCGACGCCTTCGACCAGGCGATCGTGCTGCTTGATGCACAGACTTACGATCAGTACACGGCGTGCACCACGACGCAGGCAGTCGTCGCGGACGGCCTTGAGCGTGTGTCCTTCGTCGAGAATGTCGTCGACCAGCAACACTGTGCGGCCGGTCATATCCGCCTGCGGCTCGCGCAGCCAATGCAGGTCGCTACCGGAGGTCGCGCCGCGATAACGGGTGGCGTGTACGTAGTCGAATTCGAGATCGGTGCGGATGGCCAGCGCCAGCTGGCCGGCAAAGATCAGTGCGCCGTGCATCACGGTAAGAAACAACGCGCGCTCGCCGTCGAGCGCGACGTCGATCTGGCGGCCCATATGCGCGATGGTCGATTCGAGCTCGTCGCGGTTGAACAGAAGATCGGCATTCGCCAGGGCGGCGTCGAGCGAAGGGGCTTGCGCGGTCATGCTTTTACTTCCTCGCTATGCAAAGCGGTGATGCGCGCGACGAAACGATCGCGCTGCGGGTTGTCGGTGAGGCCTTCCCAGGTCGAACCGATGGCGCCACGCAGGGCGGCCAACCGCTCGGCACCGGGCGCAGTACGCCCTTTTACCGCAGCAATGGCTTCATCCACCACCTCGGGGAAACAGGCCAGCACCAGGTCGCAACCGGCATCCAGGTGCCCGAGCACCCGCCCGGTCACCGTACCGGCCACCCCGGCGGCAGCCATGCTGATGTCGTCGCTGATCACCGCACCGGTGAAACCCAGTTCGTTGCGCAGGATCGTTTCGATCCATCGGCGCGAGTAGCCGGCCGGTTGTTCGTCGACCGCCGGATAGACGACGTGGGCCATCATCACCGCCTCAACGCTGGCGTCGATGCATTCGGCAAACGGTCGCAAGTCCTCACGACGGATCTGGTCCAGCGAACGCGGGTCGATCGCCTGCGCCTTGTGCGTGTCGGCGGCGACGGAGCCATGCCCCGGAAAGTGCTTGAGCACCGCGGCCATACCGCCCAGGTGCATGCCACGCACATAAGCCTGGCCCAGTTCGGAGGCCACCGCCGGATGGCATGAAAGGCGCGCAAGCCGATGGCGGCGTTACCACGTGCCAGATCGACCACCGGTGCAAAACTGAAATCCACGCCGATCGCGCGCATTTCGCTGGCCATCACCCAGGCATGTTCCTCGGCCAGGCGAATGGCGTCGTCCAGATCGCGGTCGTAAACCCTGCCGATCGCGGCCAGCGGCGGCAGTCGCGTAAAGCCTTCGCGAAAACGCTGTACCGGGCCGCCTTCCTGGTCCACCGCGACCAGGAAGTCTTCGCCGGCCACGTCGCGGATCGATTCGATCAATGCCGTTACCTGCTCTCGCGATGCGAAGTTGCGGCCGAACAACAAGACACCACAGACGCCCGGCGCCTTCAGCCAATCGCGTTCGTTCGTGGCCAGTTCGAGTCCGGCGATTCCGATCATCAGCATGCGGCATCGACTCCTTCGCGTTCGGCATCGCTCCAGTGGGAGTACGGATGCTCGATCAGATTGACGTTGTAGTAGCGCAGTTGCGCGCTTACCTCGCGCCCCAGCCAGGCAGGACGCGGAAACGGGCTGTCGACGCTGGGCAACTCGACTTCGGCAACGAGCAGGCCCTGGTTGTCGCCAAGAAACTCGTCGATCTCGAACAGCACGTTATCGATCGTGACGTAGTGGCGGATTTTTTCCAGCACGCCGTCGCACAAGGTTGCCAGCATCTGCGCAGCGTCGTCGACCGGAATGGAATATTCGAACTCGGCACGCTCGATCCCGAGCGTGGCCGATTTGATATTGAGCCAGGCCCGCTCGCCGGCGCGGCGCACCCGGACCGAAGCCTGCGCATCGCCGCTCTGCAGTGCGCGCACACCGACCAGATAACCCTGGGCGATGCGCTCGCTACGAGCGACGCCTGCTCGCCAACTGTCGTCGGCCAGCAGAAACTTGCGCTCGATCTCGACGCCCATCAGCCGCGCTCGAACAAGGCGATCGATTCGACGTGCGCGGTGTGGGGGAACATGTCCATGACACCGGCCGACACCAGCTTGAAACCATGCTTCTGCACCAGGATGCCGGCGTCGCGCGCCAGCGAGCCCGGATGGCAGGACACATAGACGATCCGTTGGGTTTCGCGATGCGGCAGGTATTCCAGCACCTTGTCGGCACCGGCGCGCGGCGGATCGAGTAGCAACTTGCTCCACGGCTCGCGTGCCCAGCTGGCATGACGCTGATCTTCGAACAGATTCGCTACGTGGAATTGCGCATTGCCGATGCCGTTGCGTGCGGCGTTGGCGCCAGCGCGTTCGACCAGGCCATGCTCGCCTTCCACACCGGCCACTTCGGCCACGCGACGCGCGATCGGCAAGGTGAAATTGCCCAGGCCGCAGAACAGGTCGAGCACGCGGTCGTTCGGCTGCGGGTCGAGCAAGGCCATCGCACGCGACATCATGCGCTGATTCATGCCGGCATTGACCTGCACGAAATCGAGCGGACGAAACTCCAGCTCGACGTCATGCGCGCGGTCGTCGTCCGCGGCGATACGAAACGCCAGACGCGGCGACTCGGGCCACAGCGGATGCACGCTGCTGATACCGCCTGGCTGCAGATAAATGGCCAAGTCGTTGGCTTGTCCGAATGCCACCAGGGTAGCCTGATCGGATTCGCTCAACGGCTTGAGGTGACGAAACACCAAAGCCATGGTGTCGTCGCCGGCGGCAAATTCGATCTGCGCGATATCGCCGGCCGCATCCATGCCGCTGATCGTTTGCGCGAGCAGGCCGATCTTCGGGCCCAACGACGGATGCACGACTTCGCATTGCTCGATATCGGCGACGAAACGCGGATTGTCTTCTTCGCGAAAGCCGACCAGCACGCGCCCCTTCTTCGCCACATTGCGCACCGACAGGCGACCCTTACGGCGATAGCCCCAGGGCTGATCGGTCAGTGGCTCAAGCCACGTACCGGGCTGCACTTTGCCGATGCGCTCGAAGTTCTCGGCCAACACGTGTTGCTTGGCTTCGATCTGCGCGCCGGCATCCAGATGTTGCAGCGAGCAGCCGCTGCACTGGCCGTAGTGGCGGCACTTCGGCTCGACCCGGTTAGGCGAACGGGTCAACAGTTCGATGACCTCCGCTTCGTCGAAATTGCGGTGCCGGCGGCGGATGCGCAGACGCACGTTTTCGCCGGGCAAGGCACCGCTGACGAAGACAGCCTTGCCGTCGATGCGGGCAACGCCGCGGCCGTCGTGGATGAGATCGGTGATCTCGGCTTCGAATTCTTTCATCACTATAAAAAATACCGCGCACCCGCATCGACTGATCCGGGCGCGCTTGGGTTCGGTGAATGTAAGGCGCGTGAAGCGTTATTTGCGCTTCCAGGCACCCGAGGCGTCCTGATAATACCAGCCTGCCTTGGCCCGCTCGATCCAGCCCTTGGCAAAGGTGCTGCGGATCTGCCCTTCCCACTCGGGGTGATTGTTGGCGTTAGCCACTTCGCGATACAGCGCATTGCGGTCGCGATTCTCGTCACCGACGGCGGCATTGACCTGCGAACGCTGGTCCAGCGGCAGCTTGCCGGCGTCGCGTACGGCGATCAGGCCATCCGAGGTAAAGCCGACCGCGCCACTGTCGAACAGCGGACCGAGCGTCGAACGGAAGCGCTCCTGCATGCGTGCCTGGATCGCCTCGGTGGTGGCGGTCTGTACGCGCAGGTTCGGCGTGTCGGCGGCATAGGCGGCCGGAATCAGCAGATCCAGCAGCATCGCCGCAGGCTGATTGTCTTTCTTGGGTGTGGCGGCCGGCGGCGACTTGCCACTGTCGGCAGGTGGCGCATTGCTGTCGAGCACCGTGCCGATGAACTGGTCGGCAGCCTTCTGCGCCGCGGCTTCGGGGAAGTAGACATTGATGGTCACGCAACCCACCAGCGCGACCAGCACGGTGACCAGCAAACCATAGGCGAGCTTGCGCATAAAAAACGCTCCTGGCGTGTGTTGAGCCCGGAATCAGCGAACTTCCGGTGCAGTTCCTTCGGTGGCGGCTTTCAGTCGCCGCACCAGCGTGGGCCAGTCGACCTGGGTCTGGTGGCCTACCACCTGCAAGCGCGGCAAGCCGCTGCCTTCGACAATAGTGTAGCCGTCTCCGTCGCGGTCCAAACCCCCCATATGGCAGAGCGACCCCTCCAACACGCAGCTCAGGCCGATGCGTTTGTAACTGAAGGTCTTGAACAGCTTCAGTACCGCGCCTTGCAGACCGCTGGCCAAGCCGCCGCCGCCGACACTGGTGAGGTTGTTGACGGCGCGCTGGCTGATCTTGCCGCCATCGCCGGCCAGCAGGCTCGCCTTGAACGCGACCGGGTTCCAGTTGACCAGGCGCATCTGGTCGATAGTGCCGTCCATGCGCCCGGTGATATTGCCGAAGTCGAATACGCTGGTGATCGCGCTCAGGTCGATCCGACTCAAGCGAATATTGCCGGTGAAGACCGGGGTCGGCCCGAATGGCTGTTGCAGCGACAACCTGGTCATGTCGACGAAGCCATCGAACACATTCACCGACAGGCCGCCCTCCAGCTCAAAGCGGTCGTCGACCCAGCGCAGCCCCGGAATCGCCCCGCCCAGGGTCCCGGGGAACTCGGGCCAGCCGACCGCGCGGCTGAAGGCCGCCATGTCGATGCCGGTGAGCACCACCGATGTATTCAGGCGCTCGCCCTTGCTGGCCGCCGGCCGCCAGCTGAACTCGCCAAAATGCAGCTTGCCGTTCAGCACTGAAATATCCACGCCGCGCTGCAAGGCAATCGCGCCGCCATGGCTTTGCCAGCGCGATTGCACCGCGCCATGGGGAATTTTATAGACCTGCAGGTTGCGCCAGCTAAGCGTCGTGGCCGGCCGATCCCCTTGCGCCGCCCAGTCCAGGCCGCCGCGAAGGCCAACCACGGCCAGGCGCCCTTCCGCGTCGGCCGCGTCCAGGCCGTCGGTATCGAAACTAAAGCTCTTGAGATTGCCGTCATCGAGGTCCAGCAGCGCGTTGACCTGACCTTGAATGCGCATGTCGCGCAGGCCCAGCGAAGTCAGCCAGGCCTGGCCGTAACGCTGGTAGGCAGCGGGGAAACGCGCTTGCAGGCGGTCCAGCTTCAAGGTGTCCAGTTCGCCCTTGGCATCGAAACCTACCGCACCTTCGAGCTGCAGGGCGTCCGCATCGGCTACGCGCAGGCGGTCGATGGAAAAACCACCGCGCTGACTGCGGCCGTCGATCCCCAGCTGCACCGGATGATCGCCGGGCAGGCGTGCATAAATCGGCCCGAGCAACAGCTCGCCGCCACGCAGGCTGGCCTCCACCGCCAGTTTGGCGGGGCCATTGGTGGTATCCAGGGTGAGGCGACCGCCACCGCCCAGCCCCTGCCCGGCCAGGCGTCCGCCCGGTGTGTCGAACCCCACGCCGTCCAGGGTGAACTGGCCCGAGGTCTGGATGCCGCTGTCGTAGGTATCGAGCGCGAGATCGGCGTCGACACGCCCGCCGGTGGCACGGCCGGACCATACGGTGCTGAGCAAGCCCTGCAACCAACCGGCCGGCATGGAGCTCAGGTTGATCTGCGCATGGCTGGGCTGATCCAGCGGCAAGGCGCCACTGACCTGGGCCTTGCCCTGGGTAAGGTTGATCTGCAACGTGTTGGCCGCGTCGTCGATCACCATGGCGATCTTGGCGTCGTTGAGCGCACCGCCGGGGGCGTTGCCCAGCTGTACGGCGCCGGAGAACAGCCAGCGCATGCTGGTATCGCGCTGCAGCGTGCCACGCAGATTCAGGCCGACGCGGCGCCAGCCCATCACCGGGACATCGGCCTTGCCGATCCGCATCGTCAGCTTGATCCCGCCCTGGCCGTCCTCGCCCAACTGAGCCTGCAGATCCTGTAACTTGGCGCCCGCCACGACGATTTGCTTGGCCTTGAGCGTGGTATCGGCATGGGCCGACGCTGCCAGTCCGACGACGGACAGCAGAAGCAATATGAGTGCAAGGCGGTTTGGTGCGAAACTCATATCGCGCCATTCTGCCAAAACAAGCTGAACGACACGGACCTGTCATGCCGCCATCGATCGAAAATCGCCGCCAAACCCTTGCATCCGACACCGCACCTCGCGTACTGGTGGCCGATGACGACCCGTCCAGCCTGCTGTTTCTGACCGAAGCGCTACGCGGCCTGGGGCTCGATGCCACCGGTTGTACCGACGGCCCGTCGGCTATCGAACTGGCCCAACAGCAGACGTTCGGGCTGCTGGTCCTGGATTGCCGCATGCCTGGCGGCGGCGCCGAACAGGTACTGACCGCGTTGCGTGGCAGTGGCTACGACAAGCTCGCGGTCGCCACCAGCGCCGAGCTCGACGAACCGACGCGTCAGCGCCTGTTCGACTGCGGCTTCAACGACCTGCTGCTGAAACCGTGTCAGCAATCGGATCTGCGCCGGATCGCGGCCCTGGTCGATCCCGCCCTGGGTGGCGAAGACTTGCTCGACGATACGCAAGCACTGGCAAGCAGCGGCGACGAACACGTCATGCGCGCACTGCGTGGCCTGATGCGCGATGAACTCCTGCAACTCGACCGGGAGTGGGAAGAGCTGGCGCAGGACAGCGTACGCCTGCGCGAACGACTGCATCGCCTGCTTGCCTCCTGTGGATTTTGCGGCACGGCGTCCCTGGCTACGCAGACCCTGTTGCTGCAACAACATCTGATGCGCGGGCAAACTGTCGCCAGCGGCCCGGTCGCTGGCTTTCGTTCAACCTTGCTGGCAACGATCGACGCCTTGCGCCATGGCTGATCGCTGATCAGCGATCGCCGCGTTCGCGCGCAGCCATGCCGCCGAACACCCGCCATGCGCGCAGTTCGCCACCGTTGAGATAGAAACGAATCACGTCGCGCATCATGTTGCGCAGCGCGCTCAAGCCGGCAGCGTCGGGCGATTCATCTTGCGCCAAAGCGAGCAAGTCGCGCCCTCGCAGCGCCTGCGCGGTGCCGGGCAGACAGGGTACGGGGCCGAGTTCGACGTGATAGCGATAGAACCGTTCCGGTTCCACCGGCTCGCCGTTTTCGGCTTCAAACTCGAGCTGGAGCGCATAACCCAGCGCATCGAGCAGATCCCGCTCGAACCGGCGCAGACTCCAGGCAAGCGATTCGGTGGCCAGCCGCGGCAAGGTCTTCGCATACGCATCGAACAGATCCGACAACGGATCCTGGCGGCCGGTGAGCCGCACGATCAACTCGTTGAGATAAAGACCTGCCAGATTGGCATCGCCGACCAGCCGTAGCGGCGTACCGGCAGCTTCAACACCCCGCAGCGTTGCCAGCTCGCCGCGCATGAGCAAGTCGACGGCAAGCGGCTGGAACGGTTCGAGCAAGGCCCGCTGCAATCTCGCCTTGCCCCGCTCGCTACGCACACCGCGCGCCACCATGCCGATACGACCGAAGTCGCGTGTCAGGCATTCGAGCAGCAGCGAGGTTTCCCGGTAGGGGCGCGCGTGGAGGATGTAGGTGGGTTGTTGATCGAGATGCACGTTGATGCAGTTTCAGGGGTTAGACCGCCAGAGGCGCCCCATCGCTACTCGCGCAACGGGCGAGCTCGGGGGTTCTCGAACTATCTCAGTTTCCATCGTCGCCCCGGCGAACCCCCCGAGGGGGCCCAGCGCCGGGGTCCAGCGCCTTCAATACCTTGAAGCGCAAGGCACTGGGTCCCGGCGCTAGGCCCCCTCGGGGGGTTCGCCGGGACGACGGATAGGAGAGGGCTTTGGAAGCTCCTCTCACTCGTAACCAAACTTTTTGAGCATCGACTCGTCATCCACCCAGCCTTCGCGCACCTTCACCCACAGCTTCAAAAACACCTTGCGCTCGAAGATACGCTCCATATTGCGGCGGGCGGAGCTGCCGATCGCCTTGAGCTGTGCACCGCCCTGCCCGATCACGATGGCTTTCTGGCCGTCGCGCTCAACCCAGACGATGGCGTGGATTTCGGCGACGCCGTCGGGGCGATCGGCGAACTGTTCGATTTCCACCGTCGTGGCATAGGGCAGTTCCTGATCCAGGCGCAGCATCAGCTGTTCGCGCACCATTTCCGCGGCGAGGAAGCGTTCGCTGCGATCGGTGACTTCGTCTTCACCGTAGATCGGCGCCTGCACCGGCAAGCGTTTCAGAATGCCTTCCTGCAACTCCTTCAGGCCTTTTTCCTTCAAGGCGCTGACGTAGTAGATGTCATCGAAGCTGTGTCGTGTGATCAGCTCGGACACGAACGGCAGCATCGCGCTCTTGTCCTTGCTGAGGTCGACCTTGTTGATCGCCAGCAGGCGCGGCACTTTCTGCTCGACCAGGGCGTCGTAGAGGGTTTCGTCCTCATCGGTCCAGCGGCCGGCCTCGATCACCTGCACGATTACCTCGACCTCGCTGATGGCCGAGCGCGCGGCGCGGTTCAGGCTGCGATTCATCGCGCGCTTGGCGCCGCGATGCAGGCCAGGCGTATCGACATAGAGGATCTGCCCCGCTTCGCTGGTCGCGATGCCGAGGATACGGTGGCGGGTGGTCTGCGGACGCGGGCTGACGATCGACAGCCGGAAGCCGATCAGGGCGTTGAGCAGCGTGGATTTGCCGACATTGGGCCGGCCAGCCAGGGCGACCAGGCCACAGCGGAAATCCTCGTGCGGCAGCTCGGGCGCGCCGACGTCTTCAAAACTATCGTCGTTATCATTCATGGCTTGGAGCCTGTTCGGTAAGTCGGCGGGATGTGGGCCCAGGGCCGGGCGCCCCCGCTAGAGGTGGGAAAGAAGTGTAAGTCAATGTGCGCCGGGGCGCCGGAACGCCGAATTCAGGCGACCTAGGATTCTAGCAGGCGGCGCAATACCGTCTCGGCCGCGTCCTGCTCGGCGGCCCGGCGGCTGCCGCCATGGCCGTCGGCATGAATGACCTGCGGCTCGGCGATCGCACAGGACACGTCGAAGGTCTTGGCGTGGTCCTCACCGCGGGCGTCCTTGAGCTCGTACAGCGGCAGAGGCAAGCCGCGCGCCTGCAGCCATTCCTGCAGGCGGGTCTTGGCGTCCTTGGACGAGCGCGGGATTGCCGCGACCCGATCCTTGAACAGGCTGCGGACCACTTCGCGGCAAGCTTCGAAGCCGCCATCGAGATAGACCGCCGCCAGCAAGGCCTCGAAGGCATCGGCCAGGATCGAATCGCGCCGGAAACCGCCGCTCTTCAGTTCGCCGGGGCCGAGCTTCAGGCCGTCGCCCAGTTCCAGCTCGCGCGCGATGACCGCCAGCGCCTGGCCGTTGACCAACTGGGCGCGCAACCGCGACAACTCGCCTTCGCTGGCGTTCGGGTGCGCGTCGTAAAGCAACTCGGCGACCATGACGCCAAGCAGCGCGTCGCCGAGAAACTCCATCCGCTCGTTGTTCGGCTTGCCGACGCTGCGATGCGTCAGCGCCAGTTCGGCCAGGGCCGGATCACGGAAGCGGTAAGACAGTTTGGTCAAAACTCGAAAACTCGGTTATTCGCCGACATTGCCCTGCAAGGTTACGCTTTTTTCAAAATGCAGCAGGAAGTCGATGTTGTAGAGAAACGGAATGCGCTTGTCGTAGGCCACCTTGAGCTGGGCGGCATTGCCGCTGCGCTGCAGGGTGATGTCCTTGGGGCCGACGGTGGCGTCGTCCACATACTGAAAGCCCATCTTGAAGATCAGGTCGCGGCGTACTTCGTCCAGCGACTTGCCTTCCACGCCGGCGCTGGCGACCTGGTTCATCGCCTTGGAGACGCCCATGTACTCCGTATAGGACGGAATCAGCTTCATCGCCATGAAACCGAAGAAACCGACCACGATCAATACGACAAGAAACCCGATCAGGGTGATGCCCGACTGCTGCTTTTTCATAATCCCCTCGCTACGCCGCATTGGCGGCCGTACCCCGTGTGCGTTTTATGCCAGCCTCACAAGGTGACGGAAACACCGATCACCTTGGCTTTGCGAGTGCGATTCTGCCCGCAGTCGGGCGTTTGGTCACGTGCCCTGGATCGCGTTTGGAGCAGCCCGAGGGCCGCTCCGTCATGCAAATGTGATCCAACCTCAATGAATGAGGGTGCCGATACGCTTGAAGTCGCCGAAATTCAACCAGACCAGAAACGCCTTGCCGGCCAGGTTCTGCTCGGGCATGCAGCCCCACCAGCGGCTGTCGGTGCTGTTGTAACGGTTGTCGCCCATCACCAGGTAGCAGCCCTGCGGGACCTCGGACGGTACCTTGTCGTTGGGAATCGACGGCGGGGTGTTATAGGCCGGCATGCGGGCAATCTTGTGCGTGACATTGCCCAGGTGCTCGTTCCATACCGTGGCGCCCATTTCCAGCATCAGGCGCGATTCCTGCTGCTTGGGATCGCCCGCGTACGGGCCGATCAGGTCGGCCGAGACAGGCTGGTCGTTGATCAGCAACGTATCGCCATGCACCTCGATGCGGTCGCCCGGCAGGCCGATCACGCGCTTGATCCAGTTCTGGCTTTCCACCGGCGCATGCGGATTGGCGCAGGTGATGTCGCCGCTGCGCACCATCTTTTCACCGTCCTGGCACAGATAGCCCGGGAAGCGGAACACCACCACGTCGCCGCGCTTGGGTTCGCCGGTGGCGAAAAACTTGTTGTTGAAGGCCGGCATGCGCAGGCCATAGGAAAACTTGTTGACCAGGATGAAGTCGCCGACATCCAGCGTCGGCATCATCGAACCGGACGGGATGCGAAACGGCTCGGCGACGAAGGAGCGCAGCACCAGCACCACCAGCACCACCGGAAACAGCGAACGCGACCAATCGACCAGCACAGGCTCGCGCACTTCCGTGGCACCGTCCGTTTCTGCCTTGGCCTTGCGCGCCTTGTAGAAGAACAGACGATCGATCAGCCAGATCACGCCGAACGCAACGGTCAGGCCAAGCAATATCGCCGAAAAATCAAAATCCATGCACAGCTCCTGGGTGGGCGTGAGGTGTTAGGAGTGAACGGTTAGGAGAACACACTATCTCCTCACTGTTTACTCCTTACTCCTCACTACTCATTTGTCGACCTTCAGCACCGCAAGGAAGGCTTCCTGTGGAATTTCCACGCGACCGACCTGTTTCATGCGCTTCTTGCCTTCTTTCTGCTTTTCCAACAGCTTTTTCTTGCGGCTGACGTCGCCGCCGTAGCACTTGGCCAGAACGTTCTTGCGCAAGGCTTTCACGGTGGAGCGCGCAATCACCTGCGCACCGATCGCCGCCTGGATCGCCACGTCGAACTGCTGACGCGGGATCAGGTCCTTCATGCGCTCGACCAGGTCGCGACCGCGACGGTCGGCATGACTGCGATGCACGATAAGACTCAATGCATCGACGCGATCGCCGTTGATCAGCACGTCGGTACGCACGAACGGGCCGGCATCGAAACGCTCGAAGTGGTAGTCCATCGAGGCATAACCGCGCGACACCGATTTCAGGCGATCGAAGAAATCCAGCACCACTTCGGCCAGCGGCAGCTCATAGGTGATCTGCACCTGGGTGGCCAGGTACTGGATCGAGCGCTGCACGCCGCGCTTTTCTTCGCATAGCGTGATGATGTTACCGATGTAGTCGGGCGGCGTGAGGATACTGGCTACGATGATCGGCTCGCGGATCTCGGTCACTTCCTGCGAAGGCGGAAGCTTGGCCGGGTTGTCCAGCAGCAGGATCGAGCCGTCGGTTTTCAGGACCTCGTAGACCACCGTCGGTGCGGTGGTGATCAGGTCCAGATCGTATTCGCGCTCCAGGCGCTCCTGCACGATTTCCATGTGCAGCATGCCGAGGAAGCCGCAACGGAAACCGAAGCCCATCGCCTCGGAGCTTTCCGGCTCGAAAAACAGCGCGGCATCGTTAAGACGCAGCTTGTCCAGCGCTTCGCGCAGCGCCGGATAGTCGTCGGCCGAAACCGGGAACAGGCCAGCGAACACGCGCGGCTGCATCTGCTGAAAACCCGGCAGCGGCTTGGCGGCCGGCTTGGCGGCCAGGGTCAGCGTGTCGCCGACCGGTGCGCCGTGCACGTCCTTGATCGAGGCGTTGATCCAGCCCACTTCGCCCGCGCCGAGCTTGTCGAGCTTCTTGCGCTTGGGGGTAAACACGCCTACTTCGCTGACTTCGTGCGCGCGGCCGGTGGACATCACCAGCAGCTTGTCGCCCGGCTTGATCTCGCCCTGCATCACGCGCACCAGCGACACGACGCCGAGGTAGTTGTCGAACCAGGAGTCGATGATCAAGGCCTGCAGGCGATCGGTGTCGCCGGGCTTGGGCGGCGGAATGCGCGCGATGATCGCCTCGAGCACCTCGACCACGTTGAGGCCGGTCTTGGCGCTGACGGCTACCGCATCGGTGGCGTCCACGCCGATCACCGCCTCGATCTCGCCCTTCACCTTTTCGATGTCGGCGGTCGGCAGGTCGATCTTGTTGAGCACCGGCACCACTTCGAGGCCCTGCTCCACCGCGGTGTAGCAGTTGGCGACGGACTGCGCCTCGACACCCTGGGCCGCGTCCACCACCAGCAGCGCGCCTTCGCACGCGGCCAGCGAGCGGCTGACTTCGTAGGAGAAGTCGACGTGCCCGGGGGTATCGATAAAGTTGAGCTGGTAGGTCTTGCCGTCGCGCGCCTTGTACGGCAGCGACACGGACTGCGCCTTGATGGTGATGCCGCGCTCGCGCTCGATCGGATTATTGTCGAGCACCTGCGCCTCCATCTCGCGTTCGGTCAGGCCGCCGCAGATCTGGATGATGCGATCCGCCAGCGTGGACTTGCCGTGATCGATATGGGCGATGATGGAAAAATTGCGGATCAGATCCATGGACTACGCTGTATACGGTGTTCCACCGAACGCAGTACGCCGGCAGCGTGCCCCCCCGATGGCGGCACGAACTGGGTATTATCGCATGGAACGGGTGGGGGCCGGGTTGCCGGTCGCCGCGGTATGAATGCGTAGTCAGCGAGGCGAGAGTCGATATGCGGGGTGTTGTCGGGCTGAGGACTTAAAGCCCCCTCACCCCAACCCTCTCCCCCGGCAAAGCCAGGGGAGAGGGGGTAAGTTACGCAAGTATGAAACAACGAGGCTCCCTCAGTCGGCTCCCTCTCCCCTGGCTTTGCCGGGGGAGAGGGTTGGGGTGAGGGGGAAGCTCGGGGCGATGCGAAGCGAGCCTCCGCTCTTACTCTTCGTCTTTGTCGCCCGGTACGGTCAGCCCGATAAACGAACTGCGGTCGTCACGGCGCACCAGCAACAACACCGTACTGCCCGCCTTAACGTCCTTGGTGGCCTCACGGAACGAGGCTGCGCCAGTAACGGGGGTCTGGTTGACGCGCAGGATCACATCGCCCTGGCGCAAGCCAGCTTGAGCAGCCACGCGACCGGTGACATTGGCCACGACCACGCCCTCGCCGGCCTTCAGGCCCAGCTGCTTGCGGGTATCGCTGTCGATCTCCTGCACGGTCAGGCCCAGCAAGGATGAGCCAACTCGGGCTGCCGGTTGTTCGCTACTACCCTTGCTCGCCAGAACGGCACTCTTGTCACGCGGCAGCTCACCGACCGTGACCGGCACGTCTTCTTTCTTGCCGTTACGCAGGATCTGCAGGGTTGCCTTGGTCCCTGGTGGCGTCATGCCGACCAGGGGCGGTAAATCCGACGCCTGATTGACGCGCTGGCCATTGAAGGCCAGCACGACGTCGCCGGCCTGGATGCCTGCTTTTTCCGCACCGCTACCCTTGGTCACTTCCGCCACCAATGCGCCATTGGCATCCGGAAGCTTGAGCGCCTTGACGGCGTCGTCCGTCAGCGGACCAACCTGTACGCCCAGCATGCCGCGCGACACATAACCATGTTCCTTGATCTGCTTGACCGCGCTCATCGCCACGTCGATCGGGATCGAGAACGCCACGCCGAGGTAACCACCGGTATTGGAATAGATCTGCGAGTTCACGCCGACCACCTGGCCTTGCAGGTTGAACAGCGGACCGCCGGAATTGCCGCGATTGATCGGCACATCGGTCTGGATGAACGAGGTATACGGCTGGTCCTGGCCGCCGAGGTTGCGGCCGATCGCGCTGACGATGCCCTGGGTCACGGTGTAGTCGAAGCCGAACGGCGAACCGATCGCCAGCACCCACTGCCCCGGCTTCAACGCGCGCGAATCGCCGATGCTTACCGCCGGCAGGCTGCCGCCTGCATCGACCTTCAAAAGCGCGATGTCGTATTGCGGGTCGCTGCCGACGACCTTGGCGGTCAGCGTGCGGCGATCCTGCAGGCGCACGCTGACCGTGTCGGCATCGTCCACCACGTGCGTATTGGTAATGATGTAGCCGTCGTGCGAGATGATGAAACCCGAACCCAGCGACGTACGCGCCTGCTCTTCGGGCGAGGGCATCATCGGCATGCCGAAGAAGCGACGCAGAATATCGTTCGGATCGTCACCATCGGGACTGTCGGAATCGGGCCCCTGTTGCTGCCCGCGACGCACGGCTTTGTTGGGGCGCTTACCACTGTACTTGGCCTCGACATGCACGACGGCCGACGCGTTCTGCTGCACGATGCCGGTGAAATCCGGCAGGCTGCCTGTTGCCGCAGGGGCATTTTGCGCCTGCACACTGCCGATGGATGCCAGCCCGACCAGGGCGCAGCAAGCCGCCGTGCGCAAGATAAATCCACTCATGCTGATGTTCCTCCTGTTTTCAGACACGCCTCTACGCGGCCCGTGGCGCGGACCGTTCGAGGCAACAAAAATAGGGAGCTTGCAAGACAAGGCCACGACGAACGCGTGGCCTTGTGGCCTTACTGGATGGCGGCTGACGCCCCGCCGTCATTGACCGACGGCGCGGGCCTGCGGCACGGACTGCTGGGGCGCTGCCTGATCCGGACTGATCAGCAGGTAGCTGCCGTTGCCATGGTTGACCACGCGGTAGCCGCGGACCTGATAGGGCGACAGCTTGTCGCTCTGCGAGTAGAACAGCGGGCCTTCGTTGGCATCGATCGTGGCCGATGCCCGTTCGCTCAGCTGAGACGGAAGCGACGCATAGCTGTTGAGCCATGCCGGCGCCTGCGCAGGAGCTGCAGCGTTGTGCGTCGGCACGGCCTGCGTAACCGGTGAAGCGGTAGCGCCATTGTTGGCGGCCACCAGCGGCGAGCCGCGGTCGCTGCCTTCCTGGCCTGCCGGCTGTGTCACCAGCAATGCAGCGATGGCCACGCTTGCGGCAATCGCGCCGCCCGCCGACCAGTGCAGCCAGCGCCGACGGCCTTGTGGGGCCACCGTGATCATCGTGTCCTGGTCGATCGCCAGCATCACCCGGGCGGCAAAGCCTTCAGAGGCCACGGACGGCAGCTCGCGCCGCAGCCCGTCGCGGGCGAGGTGATAGCGTGCCCAGGCCTGGGATAGCAAAGCATCGGATTCGAACCGGCGCAGCAGGAAGCGCAGCTCCTCTTTGGAGAGCTGGCCGTCCATTCCGGCAGAAAGATTTTCGCGATTGACTTCAGTCATTTTTACGATCCTCGCGGTCCGTCAGCAGTGGCCGCAGCTTTTCATCGATCGCCTCGCGAGCGCGGAAAATCCGCGAACGCACCGTGCCTATCGGACAATCCATGGCTTCGGCAATCTCTTCGTAACTGAGCCCCTCCACTTCCCGTAGGGTAATGGCGGTACGCAGTTCTTCTGGCAGGGCTTGGACCGTCGAAAACACGGTTTGTTCAATTTCCTGCCGCATTAGTTCACGTTCGGGCGTGGCGCTTTCCTGCATGCGGTCGGCACCGGGCACGAAAACGGCATCTTCGACGGCGATATCGTCGGTCGGCGGGCGCCGTCCCATCGCCACCAGATGGTTTTTGGCAGTATTGACGGCGATCTTGTACATCCAGGTGTAGAACGCGCTCTCGCCGCGGAACGAGCCGATGGCACGCCAGGCGCGCACAAAGGCCTCCTGGGCGACGTCCTCGCATTCGGCGTAGTTGTTCACATAGCGCGAAATCAGGCCGATCACCTTGTGCTGGTACTTGCGTACCAACAGGTCAAATGCCCGCTTGTCCCCACTTTGGACTCGCTCGACCAGCGCGCGATCCAGTTCGTTTTCGCCCATCCGGGCCGTCTCCTTCGTTACCGCTGTTACAAGCATAAAGTGCGCCGGATGAGAACGATGAAGTCAGACAAGCATCCAGAGGTTAAGTTCAGCACGAAGGCGTTCATCATGCGGCCCCATCCTATGACAGCTTTCCGCCCGCCCGGCATGACGCCGGTACGAGCCCCTATGGTTGTAGATATGGGGCCGTTACGGCGGCTGGCAAGTCAGTCGCCGGCGGTGGCGATCAGGCGCTGGCGCTCGGACAGCAGCTTTTCAAAGGTGGGCACCGGCAGCGGGCGGCAGAACAGATAGCCCTGCAATTCGTCGCAGTGGTTGTTGCGCAGGAACTGCAGATGCTGTTCGATCTCCACTCCTTCAGCCACGACGCCGCGCTTGAGGCGGTGGGCCATCTCGATGGTGGTGCGAACGATCGCTTCGTCGTCCGGATCGACGCCGATATTGCGCACGAAGCTCTGGTCGATCTTGATCCGGTCCGCCGGCAACTTGCGCAGATAGTCCAGCGAGGCCGGGCCCGTACCGAAATCGTCGATCGCGATGCGGCAGCCGAGCTTGTGCAGCCCGTGCAGGTTTTCCATCAGGTTCGGCGCGGCCTTGATGCTGATGCTCTCGGTGATCTCCATTTCCAGCAGGCCGGGATCGAGCCCGGTTTCCTGCAATACCGCGGAGACCACTTCGAGAAAGTTGGGCTGCATCAGCTGCACAGCGGAAAGATTCACGCCCAGGCGTAGCCGCAAGCCGAATTTTCGCTCCCACTCCTGGGCCAGGCGGCAGGCTGCGCGCAGCACCCACTCGCCGATCGAAATGATCAGACCGGTTTCCTCGGCCAGCGGGATAAAGAAACCGGGACCGATGTAACCCAGCTCCGGATGCTCCCAGCGGACCAGCGCTTCCATGCCGACGATGTCTTCGGTCTTGGCATCGACCTGCGGCTGAAAGAAGACGCGCAGCTCGCCGTTGCTTTCGGCATGGCGCAGGCGCGATTTCAGCGCGAGATTCTGCTGCTGCGCCTGCTCGGCGCTGACTTCGTAGATCTGGAAATTATTCCGGCCCAGGCTCTTGGCCGCATACATCGCCTCATCGGCATGCTTGAGCAAGGTCTCCGCATCGTCGGCGTCGTCCGGATAGAAGCTGACACCGATGGAGGTGGTGACCTGCAGCTCGGTACCGTCGTCGATTCGCAGCGGTGCCTGCATGACTTGCACGATTTTTTCGGCGATGCGCAACACGTCTTCGTTCTTGACGATGTGTCGGAGCACCACGACAAATTCATCGCCGGCGTAACGAGCCACGGTGTCGGACGCGCGCACGCTGGTCCGCAGCCGCTGGGTGGCCGTGATCAGCACCTGATCGCCCACGGCATGGCCGAGCGTGTCGTTGATGGTCTTGAAGCGGTCCAGGTCGACGAACAACAATGCGAAGCATTCGCCCGTACGAGTCGCCTCGCGGATGATCATGTCCAGGCGGTCGTTGAACAGCAGCCGGTTGGGCAAGCCGGTCAGCGCATCGAGCAGACCTTCAGCACGTCCCTGCTCCCGCGTGCGTTTCAGCTCCAGCGCATGTGCGAAACGCGTCGCAGCAACGCGCAGGGTCGGCCCGACAATGTCCATGTTGCCAAAGGGACGATGCGTGCCCACCAACAGCGCGCCAAGCACATTGCGTCGTTCGTCGAGCAAAGGCAGACCGGCAAAACCGTTGAGCGCCAGCTGTTCGAGCAGCGGATCGACCGCGGCCAGGCGGCGCGCATCGCCCTGGTGAAGCATCGGCTGGCCATTGAGCACCAGGCGCAGCGAGCTTTGCAGGCCGGGGCTTGGCCAGGTCTGGTTTTCGCCGCGCCACAGCTGCAACAGCTGGGTGGGAGCGCTGCTTTCTTCCGGTCGCGCCGACCATAGTGCGAAGTAATCCAGCTCCAGGGCGTCGTAAAGCAGTTTGGCCGCCGCTTCGACGCCATCGTCGCCGCCGCCCGAATTGAACAGACGCGTGAGCAGATCCAGCGCGGGTTCCGCGCGTGCCGCCGGGCGGTCGCTGCGAAACGAGAACGCCACCGCGTCGCGCCCCTGGTGCCTGACCTTGCGTGCATTGGCTTGGCCACTGTCGCTGCCACTGGCCGAAAGGCGCTTGCAACGATGCCATTGGCGGGAGCCTTCGCCGATCAGCTTGTGCAGATCGGCCTGTTCGAACTGGAACAGCTCGGCGATCGGTAACCGGGACAGCCGCGCCAGCGACAAGCCGCTATGGCGAATCATGGCGACACTCGACTCGATGATCCGTTCGCGCACCGGGTCGACCACCACCCATTCGGTATCGGCCTCGTCGAAGGCAAAGCGATAGTCGCCGCGATCGCCCGGCGAGGTGGTTGCCGTAGGCAACGCTACGACCGGCGCGGACAAGTGCGCGAGCCGCCGCCAACGGCCGATCAGTTCGTTGGCGATCTGCGACGCATACAGCCAGTCGGCCACTTCGGCGGGCAGCTCGCTCGGTTTCAGCCCCGAGCTTTCGGTCAGTATCAGCAGCAGCGGCGTTGCCGTACACGACGGCCATTGGCGTAGCGTTTCGACGTTCTGGCGCGTGTGCCGCGCATCGCCGTCGCAGACCAATACGGCCAGATCGAGCTTGGGCTGTTCCTGCAGCAACTGGCGGGCATGGGTGAGATCGCGCGCCGAATAGACCACCGGATGCAGTTCTTCATGGTCGAACAGATCGAACAGCTCCCGCCGCAGCTCACGCTGGGCGGCTATGATCAGAACACCGGTGGCAGCCTTGTCCATAAGGTTGTGTCGTTAAAGCAGCCAGCGCCCGTCGCGCAGGCGCGGACGGACTTCTTGCTTGGCTGCGCAATCGACGTGCACCAGCACATCGGCAAGGGTGTTCAGCAACCCGTTCGGCGCGTCGAGCAGCACGACGCGACGTACCTGCTCGGTCTGGCTACGGGCAAGCTGGCGTAGCAGGCTGAGCTCGGAAGCTGCCAGGGGCGTGGTTATGCCCCGAAACAGATAAACACCAAAATGGATGCTTTGCTGTACAAAGCGCAGCGCCTGCCCCAGCCGCTGGCTACCGGGCACGCGAGCATGGGCTTCGCGGAGATTGTCCAGCCCCGTCTCCGGCAGCCATAGATAAACCGACTGCCCGGAATGGCGTACCAAGGCCCGGAACTGGTCGATCAAGGCATCGGTATCCCCGCCGTCGAGCGCAAGCAGCCCGCCGGACGCAGCGAGGATGCGCTCGAAGATGTCGGCGCCGACGGGCGCGGCGGGGGTGGCCAAAGAGGTATTCATTCGATGCGTAAAATTGCGCACTCCAGGAGCGAGCACAATAGCTAAAGCCGCATTCCTATCGATTGGCAGCATTTTGCGAACCGATTCATGCGGTAGCGCACAACGCGGATTCGCCCCGGCTTCCCGGGCACGGGTAAAGAACCGTTTCCGGTGCCGGCCGTCGTCTCGCAATCATCGCTACGGGAAGGTATGGTGAGCAGCTTCTAAGCCACGTCCCCTATCACCATGTTCGAAGGATTGCGCTTCAACCATTGGAAGACGAGCCTGGACGACAGCGGCATCGTCACCCTCTCCCTCGACCGGGCCGACGCCCATGTCAACGCGATCTCGCGTGACGTGCTCGACGAGCTGGGCCAGATCGTCGAGCGTCTGGCGATCGAAAAGCCGGCCGGCGTGCTGATCCATTCGGCCAAGCCATTCGGCTTTGCGGTGGGCGCCGACATCAAGGAATTCGTGAAGTACGCCCAGCATGGCACCGTGCTGGAAAACATCGAGAACGGCCAGCGCGTCTATGAAGCCCTGGCGCGCCTGCCCTGCCCGACTGTCGCCGCCATCCACGGCGCCTGCATGGGCGGCGGCACCGAGCTGATCCTGGCCTGCCGCCAGCGTGTGGCGGCCGACGACGAGAAGACCCGGATCGGCCTGCCCGAAGTGATGCTGGGTATCCATCCCGGCTGGGGCGGTACCGCTCGCCTGCCGCGCTTGATCGGCGCGACCGAAGCGCTGCCGATCATGCTGACCGGCCGCGCCCTGTCGGCCAAACGCGCCCTGGCCCTGGGCCTGGTCGACCGCCTCGCCCCTCCCGCCGAGCTGTTGGCCGAGGCGCGCAGCCTGCTGCGCCGCCCGCATGCCCGTCCTTTCGCACTGCGAGCCAAGGCCTGGGCAACCAATATCTGGCCGGTGCGCCAGGTACTCGCGCCCATGGTGCTCAAGCAGACCGCCGCCAAGGTGCGCAAGGAACACTACCCGGCGCCGTTCGCCACCGTCGACGTATGGCGTCGCGGCGGCAGCAGCATCAACCAGCGTCTGAAGCTGGAGGCCAAGTCGGTCGCCAAGCTGGCGCAGACGCCAACCGCACAAAATCTGATCCGCGTGTTCTTCCTGCAGGAGCGTTTGAAATCGCAAGGCAGCGGCATCGAGCACGGCATCGAGCATGTGCACGTCGTCGGTGCGGGCGTCATGGGTGGCGACATCGCCGCCTGGGCTGCCTTCAAAGGCTTCAACGTCACGCTGCAGGATCGTGAGATGAAGTTCATCCAGCCGGCGCTGGATCGTGCACGCGAGTTGTACGAAAAGAAACTCAAGAACCCGGACAAGGTGCAGTCTACGATCGCCCGTCTGCGTGCCGATGTCGAAGGTAACGGGATCAAGGATGCAGATCTGGCCATCGAAGCCATCTTCGAAAACGCGCAAGCCAAGGAAGCGCTTTACGCGACGATCGAGCCGCAATTCCAGGCCGACGAAATCCTGGCCAGCAATACCTCGAGCATTCCGCTTGCCGAGCTCAGCAAGGGTCTGCAAAAGCCGGAGCACTTCCTCGGCTTGCACTTCTTCAATCCGGTCGCGCAGATGCCGCTGGTGGAAGTGGTTCGCCATGACCGCCTCGACCCCGCCTTTGAAAAGCGCGCGCTCGCCTTTTGCAAAGCGATCGGCAAGCTGCCGATCGCGGTCAAGGGCACGCCCGGCTTCCTGGTCAATCGCATCCTGATGCCGTATCTGCTCGAAGCGATGCGCCTTTACAACGAAGGCATCCCTGGCCCGGTGCTGGACAAGGAGGCGAAGAAGTTCGGCATGCCGATGGGGCCGATCGAACTGGCCGACACCGTTGGTCTGGATGTTTGCGCCTCGGTCGGCAAGGAGCTGGCTCCGTTCCTCGGGCTGGAGTTGCCAGCGGGACTGGAAGACAAGCTCGAAGCGGGCAAGCGCGGCAAGAAGGACGGCCAGGGGCTTTATACCTGGCACGAAGGTAAGCCGCAGAAACCCGAAGTCGATCCCGACTACGTCGTACCAGCAGATTTGCAGGACCGCATGATTCTGCCGATGGTCAACGAAGCCGTTGCCTGCCTTGGCGATGGCGTGGTCGACGATGCCGATCTGCTCGATGCGGGTGTCATCTTCGGTACGGGGTTTGCACCGTTCCGTGGGGGTCCGATTCAGTACCTGCGTAGTGAAGGTGTTGGTGTGGTGCGCGGGAAGCTTGAGCGGTTGGCGCAACGTTATGGTGAGCGGTTTGCACCCAAGGGTGGGTGGGAGCATCCGGCGTTGGCCAAGACGGGGTTTGAGTTTGAGGATGTTTGAAGTTGGGTTTTGAGGGGGCCTTGTTGCCTCCTCATATCTCGTCGCCCCGGCGAAGGCCGGGGCCCAGCGACTTTCATGCTTGACGCGACTCTACTTACTTCGTCATTCCGGCGTAGGCCGGAGGCGCTTTACAACAGCGAAGCTGGTCACCCAGTGGCCTCAGTGCTCGGTTCTTGCCTGAGTGTTCGGGCGACCTGGCCGCTTACGCAGCGGGCGTTTCACTCGCCTGCCGGCGAGCGAGTCACTTTCTCTTTGCTGGCCCACGCACGCAGTGCGAACGGCGAAACCGGCCCGAAGGGCGGAGGACCTTTAGGTCCGGAGTAAAGAGAAAGTAGCCAAAGAGAGAATGGCCTTTAGAGCCAAGGCTCTGAGCAGCATTGAGGGATAAAACCGTTGGTGCCGCCTACTCGAATCGTCAGGGGACACTTCAGGCACTTCTGAGGTGCGCCGGAGTTGCGCGCGAGGCGTCGTGGCGGTGAGGACTTAAAGCCCCCTCTCCCTAACCCTCTCCCCCGGCAGAGCCAGGGGAGAGGAGACTGACTGAGGGTGCCTCAGTGTTTCGTCTTCTCGCTACTTGCTCCCTCTCCCCTGGCTTTGCCGGGGGAGAGGGTTGGGGTGAGGGGGTGGGTACTCGCGGGTAGCTTGCTACTGATAAGCAGCTCTACCGCCTCACCACATCAAATCATCCGGCACGCCATCTTCGCCGACACCGCCAGCATTGGGGTCGACCAGCAACGCCACCAGGTGCGCATCGATCTCACGCACTTGCTCGGCGATCGCGCGCGTCACGACGAAATAGCGCCCATTCTGCTGCACTACGCCCAGTTCGCCCGTGTTGATCGCGGCAAGCTGCGTGGCATCGACATAGACGCGGCGGATCTTGCCGCCGTATTCGAAATGGCGGGCTTGGTCCGCATCGGCCTTGTTCAACGATTGGCCCTGCAGCAGCTTTTCGATTTTCTGCTTGCGCTCGCGCTTCAAACGCGCCTGTTCGGCAGCTTGCTGTTCGGCACGCTTGCGCTCGGCCGCTTCGGTTTGCGCGCGCACGGCATACGCCTTGGCCAGATCGATCTCGCCATCCTTGCGCGGAGCGTTCTGCTGCTGCGGTTTACCGTGCCCGCGATGCGCGGGCTTGCCCTGATGCGACGGCTTGCCTTGCGGCTTGCCGGCGGGCGGAGACGAAGCGCGCTTCTCTTCGCGCACCTGTTTGACGATGCCGCTTTTTAGCAGCTGATCGCGCAGGGATTCGGCCATGATCTTGAACTCGTAGAACGCTCAGGAAGAAAAGGAAAACTAGTAATGCGGGGGCGGTGGTTCGCTGTGCGGATCGTGCCCTTGCGATACGCGCATCGTCGATAGTTCGCTGCGCAGATCGCGGATGATGCGCTCCAACATGGCAATGCGCTGTGACTGGTCCGCATCGGCAGCACCCAGGGCGTTGACCGTGTCGTCGATGAAGGTGAGTTTCACCTCCAACTCGGTCAGACGTTGCTCGAGCGTGAGATCGGACAAGCTCAAATCCTCAAGCTTCGGCCACGGCCGATACCGTAATACGCCAAGCCGGCTTCTTCGACCTGCTTGGGATCGTACAGGTTACGGCCGTCGAAGATCGCCGGGCTGCCCAGGCTGGCGCGAATGCGCGCGAAATCGGGGCTGCGGAACGCCTTCCACTCGGTGACGATGGCCAGTACGTCGGCGCCGTTCAAGGCCTGATAGGCGCTGTCGCAAAGCTTCAGGTCGTCGCGATCGCCGTAGACACGATGGGTTTCCTCGCGCGCCTCCGGATCGAAAGCCTGCACCTTGGCACCGGCCTCCCACAACGCTTCCATCAGGCGGCGGCTCGACGCCTCACGCATGTCGTCGGTGTTCGGCTTGAAGGCCAGCCCCCACAGCGCAACGGTCTTGCCGGCGAGCTGGCCGTCGAAATGCTGGCTGATCAGCTCGAACAGCTTGAGCTTCTGATCGTGATTGACCGATTCGACGGCAGCGAGCAAACGCGCGTCGTAACCGACGCCACGTGCCGTACGCTCGAGCGCCTGCACGTCTTTCGGGAAGCACGAGCCGCCGTAGCCTGCGCCGGGATAGATAAAGTGATAACCGATACGCGGATCCGAGCCGATGCCCTGGCGCACCAGTTCCACGTCGGCACCTACGCGCTCGGCGATATTGGCGATCTCGTTCATGAAGCTGATCTTGGTCGCCAGCATCGCATTGGCGGCGTACTTGGTCAGTTCGGCCGAGCGCTCGTCCATGACGACGGTGCGCTCGTGATTGCGATTGAACGGCGCATACAGCTTGCGCAATACATTGATCGCGCGTTCGCTGGAGCTGCCGATGATGATACGGTCGGGGCGCAGGCAATCTTCGACCGCATCGCCCTCTTTGAGAAATTCCGGGTTCGACACCACGTCGAATTCGACAGCGGCACCACGCGCATTCAACTCACCGGCAACCGCATGGCGCACGCGATCGGCGGTACCGACCGGCACGGTGGATTTGTTGACCACGACGGCGTAGCGATCCAGATGCTGGCCGATGGTCCTGGCCACGCTGAGCACGTATTTCAGATCGGCGCTGCCGTCTTCGTCAGGCGGCGTGCCGACGGCAATAAAAATTACCTGGCCATGTTCGATCGCCGGCTGCGCATCGGTGGTGAAATCCAGCTGGCCGCTGGCGTGATTGCGCTTGACGATGGGCTCCAGACCCGGCTCGTAGATCGGAATCTCGCCACGCTTCAGGCGCTCGACCTTGCCCGCGTCGATATCGACGCAGACCACGTGATTGCCCATTTCAGCCAGACAGGCGCCAGTGACCAGACCTACGTAACCGGTGCCGAAAATGGTGACTTTCATCGTCGCGGGGATTCCCGAAATCTCAAGACGACCGATTTTAGCAGGCCGCTACTGGGTAATTCACAAAAACAACGGGGCGCGAATCGCTTCGCGCCCCGTCGGATGGTGCTTGGTAACGACGTAAGCTTATTTGCCTGCGCCGTCGCCGCCGCCAGCCGGGGTCGGACCGGTCTTGACGAGGGTCACGTCGAAGATGATGGTCGCGTTCGGCGGGAAACCGTTCTGCGGCTGTGCGCCGTAGGCCAGGGTCGACGGGATGAAGAACTTGTAGTGACCGCCGGTCTGCATCAACTGCAGGCCTTCACGGAAACCCGGGATCACGCCCGCGAGCGGGATCGAAGCCGGGCCGCCACCTTCATGCTTGGACGAATCGTCAAACGCTTCGCCATTGACGAAGGTACCGACGTAGTTGACCTGCACGGTGTCGTTCGGACCCGGACGCGCGCCCGAACCCTGGCTGATGACCTGGTACTGCAGGCCCGAAGCCGTGGTCTTTACGCCAGCGGCGGACTTGTTCTTGGCGATGAAGGCGTCGCCTTCGGTCTTGTTCTTGGCGGCCACCTGGGTGTACTCGGCCTTGGCCTTGGCCTGCAGCTGGGTCACGAAGGCTTCCTTGGTCGCCTTGTACTCAGCTTCCGACATGGTCGGCTTCTGGCCCGACAGCGCGGACTGGACAGCGCGGGCGACGGTCGCCGGATCAACTTCGTCGCGCACGAGCGGCGGCAACGAGCTGGCCAGATCCCAACCGACCACATAGCTGGCCTTGGTCTTGTCGACCGTGCCCGCTGCGCCCGACTTGGCGGCCTGAGCGTGGACCCCGGCGGTCATACCCAGCGCAACGGCCAGAGCGGCCGCCGTCAGCGTGGGACGCAGAAAATGCTTCATTTGGAACTCCCTCGTGATTGGATGTGCCGGCACGAACCGGACGGGCCTCCCCGATGGAGGCGCAACGCCCATTGTGCGGTGCCTTTCCCGTCTTAGCAACGAGCAAAGGCGTTGACCGTTCATATGCGCAAAGGTTCGTGACGCAGATCAAAATCGTCTGTTTTTACGAATTTTTCTATAGATGACGGTGATCTGACGGCTCGGTCTTGTCCAAAGTGTCCCGCAAGGCGGCCTGCAGACGGGCGTGAACCTGCACCAGAACCCGCCACAGCAGCCAGGTCAGCACCAGCCCGATCAGCACCAGCACCAGCGCCACTTCGCGCGGTGGCAGGATGGTCGAAGCGAGCGCTGCCACAAGCAGGGCCAGCACGGCCATCGCGGCCAAGGGCACCAGACGCGCCAGTACGGCGCGAATCTTCACATTGTGCTGCCCACCCACCCGCTCGGGGATGCTGAGCTCGGCCAGCAGCATGCCCAGCGCATTGGCCTTGCGATACGCCGCCACGATCATCGGCAAGGACAGCAACGCAGCGATCGACCACGCCACCGTGCGCGAGACGAGCAGCCTGCCGTTGAAGATGTCCCAATGGAAATAGCCCCGTCGATACAGGTACGCCATGATCAGGAACACGGCGACCACCAGCATCATATTGATGATGACGTGCCAGACCAGGCGACGGATCATCTTCATGATGATGGCGCCCTGCCCCGAAAAACTGATGTTGCCCATCCAGTCGGTATAAGCGCTGAAGACACCGGTCAGACCTGAAGGCAGGCGGCGCGCGAGCAAGCCCGATAATGGATCGGAGGCGCGTATGAGATAAGGCGTAAGGAACGTGGTGATCGCCGACACCGCTACCGCAATCGGATACAGGAAACCACTGGTCACTTTCAGGCTCAGGCCGAGCGACGCAATCACGAACGAGAATTCGCCGATCTGTGCCAGCCCCATGCCCACGCGCAGCGACGTACGCCCGTCTTTGCCGGCGACGAACACTCCGAAGCTGCAAGTGATCACTTTGCCGAGCACGACCGCAATCGTGACGATGGTGATCGGCCACGCGTATTGCACCAGCACTTTCGGGTCGATCAGCATGCCGATCGCCACGAAGAAGATCGCGCTGAACATGTCGCGCACCGGCCCGACGATGCGCTCGATGCGACGCACGCTGGCCGATTCGCCGACGATCGCGCCAATCAAAAAGGCACCCAGCGCGACGCTGTAGCCCATTTGCGACACCAGCAGACAGAAGCCGAAACACAGGCCAAGCACGGCAATAAGCAGTACATCGTCGCGGCTGACACGGGCTATGTAGTCGACTACGCGCGGCACCATCAGGAGGCCAACGACCAACGACACCGCCATGAACAAGGTCAGTCGACCGACCGCCTCCATCGCCTCGCCCGCCGCCAGATCGCCCGTGCTGGCAATGCCGGTGAGCAACGCCATCAGAACGATGGCGAGCACATCCTCGATGATCAGGATGCCGAAGATCACCTGGGCGAAACCCTCGCGCTTCAGGTTCAGATCGCCCAGGGCCTTGAGAATGATCGTCGTCGAAGAGATCGACAACATCGCGCCAAGAAACAGCGAGTCGATCGAACTCCAGTCGAAGAAGCGCCCGATCTCGTAACCCAGCCACAGCATCAACACGATTTCGCACACCGCGGCCACCAATGCCGCACCACCGACCTCGCGCAATTTCTTCAGACTGAACTCCAAACCCAACGCGAACAACAACAGGATCATGCCGAGCTCGGACAGCGTGCGAATGGTGTTTTCGTCGTGGATGAAAATGATCGAGTTCGTATAGGGCCCGACGACCACGCCAGCGATGATGTAGCCGAGTACCACAGGCTGACGCAGGCGCTGGAAGATCACCGTAGTCAAACCGGCAACCAGCATGACGGTGGCGAGATCCTGTATGAACTGAAGTTCGTGCATTGCGATTCCCATCGAGCGACAAGCCAAGACTAACAGCCGCTCTTCGATGCTCAATCACGCCATGTACGACGCGTGCGTCATGGCAAGAGATCGCTATCCGCACACCGGCAACATCGGCGCAAACTTTTTAGAATTTTTTTGTCACGAACCCTTGACGAAATCCCGAACCCCTTTTATTCTTTCGGGCTTCCAGCGGCTGGGGCCATAGCTCAGCTGGGAGAGCGCCTGCATGGCATGCAGGAGGTCGGCGGTTCGATCCCGCCTGGCTCCACCAACTTGAATTGTCCCCATCGTCTAGAGGCCTAGGACATCACCCTTTCACGGTGGCGACCGGGGTTCGAATCCCCGTGGGGACGCCAAGTTGGAGCCACAGTAGCTGGAAGCAATACGGAGCGGTAGTTCAGTCGGTTAGAATGCTGGCCTGTCACGCCGGAGGTCGCGGGTTCGAGTCCCGTCCGCTCCGCCATTAACGAAAAGCCCGCCTAGTGCGGGTTTTTTGTTGTCCCGCACCCGGAATTGCTGCGGTATCTACGACCTTGTAGGAGCGACTTCAGTCGCGACCTCTCGGTTACGTCACGGCTTATCGCGACTGAAGTCGCTCCTACAAGCTAGCTATGCCCTGCGAGGTTCGGGGGCTCGGGAACGCGCTCCAGCGTCCCGATCGAATGCCCCTGCTCCGACAGGTATTCCAGCCAGCGGGTGAGAAACCCGTTCATGCGCAGGCGGTGCTGAAGCACAGTGTGCGCGGGCGCGAATGGCCCCAATACCTGCCAAAGATGCCGCCCCGGATGGCAATGCAGCGCCTCGGCCACATGCGCATCGGTATACATGCGCAACTGCGCCGATGGCGAAGGCTGGCCAGTCTGCTGATCGATAAAGTCGTAGGTGAGCTCGAGTTCCAGCGTATAGGGATGGCATTCCTGAATGTGCAGGTGCACGTCCAGGCCGTCGTCCACGCTGGATACGTAACGGCCGGGCGTCAGCTTATGCGGCGCGAACAGGCGCGCCAGCCGGTGATAATTTTCCGCATAGAGGCCCATCAGGAAACCGAAGCGGCCTGGCAATAGCGCATTGCGGCTGTCCAAAACGACACTCATGGGCGGTCTTTCACTCTCAGGCGATAACTAGAACATGGTCCGCTCGATACCGAAGCGGTCGAAAATCTTGCTGGCGATTTCTTCAATGGAGACGTGGGTGGTGTTGAGGCTGGGGATCCCTTCCCGCCGCATCAGCTTTTCAGCCTGTTCCAGCTCCCACCGGCATTGCTGGATCGTCGCATAACGGCTATTGGCGCGCCGCTGTTCGCGGATCTGCGCCAAGCGCTGCGGTTCGATGGTAAGCCCGAACAGGCGGTCTTTGTACTTCAGCAACCGGGCGGGCAGTTCGAGCTTGTCCAGGTCGTCGTCGGTCAGGGGATAGTTGGCGGCACTGACCCCGTAATGCAAGGCCATGTACAGACAGGTCGGCGTCTTGCCCGAGCGCGATACGCCGATCAGGATCAGGTCGGCCTGCCCGTAGTCGACATCGATACCGTCGTCATGTGACAGCGCATAGTTGGTCGCATTGATGCGCGCCTCGTACTTTTCGAAGTCGACCAGGCCGTGCGACCGGTTCACCGCGCCAGAGCGCTTGGCCCCCAGCTCATCCTCCAGCGGGCCGATAAACGGTGCGAAAACGTCCATCATCAAGGCCCCGCTGGTCGCGACGATGTCGCATAGCGAGCGATCGGCCATGGTATTGACCACGATGGGCTTTTCACCCGTCTGCGCGTAGCGTGTCTTGATACGCAGCGCGGCGGCTTCCGCCTTCTGTGCGTCATCGATGAATGGGAGGCGGTGCTTGTCGAACTGCACGCCCTCAAACTGCGCCAGGATACTGTTGCCGATCGTCTCCGCGGTAATACCAGTGGAGTCGGAGATGAAAAAAACAGTTCGCTGCATGAGTCGTCCTGGGTGTTCGGGCGGGTTGTTGGGGAACCATAGCGCAAGCCTGTAGACCTGTCTTTGCTTGACTTTCACCTGACTGGTATTGAGCTGGCTTCGTATCTGGAGCCAATGGTCTTCTTGTGCCGCGCACCATTGGCAGCGGACAATACCAGTTCTTTGCGACCGGTTTTTGCCTTGGAGCCGGTCTCTCAACCGCATCACCCATTAGAGCTCTTAAGGAGACTCCCTTGAACGATTTGGTGCTTTGGCTCGACACGCTGCGCATGACCGACCTTGGAAAGGTCGGCGGCAAAAACGCGTCGCTCGGCGAAATGATCGGCAACCTGGCCAAGCTTGGGGTCTCGGTGCCGGGCGGTTTCGCCACCACCGCCGATGCCTTCCAGCAATACCTGGAAAAGAGCGGCGTGGCCAAGCGTATCCAGGAGCGCCTGACCGGCCTGGATGTCGACGATGTACAGGCGCTGGTCGCTGCGGGCAAGGAAATCCGCAAATGGGTGACGGAAACGCCCCTGCCCGCCGAGCTGGACAAGGCCATCCGCGACGCCTACAGCAAGCTTTGCAAGGATGCCGGCGCCGAGAACATCGCCGTCGCCGTGCGTTCCTCCGCCACCGCCGAAGACCTGCCCGATGCCTCGTTTGCCGGCCAGCAGGAAACCTTCCTCAACGTGGTCGGCATCGACGACGTGCTGCACAAGGTGAAGGAAGTCTTCGCCTCGCTGTACAACGACCGCGCCATCGCCTACCGCGTGCACCAGGGCTTCAAGCACGAAGACGTGTTCCTTTCCGCCGGCGTGCAGTTGATGGTGCGCTCGGATGTGGGCGCGTCGGGCGTGCTGTTTACGCTGGATACCGAGTCGGGTTTCCGCGACGTGGTCTTCGTCACCGGCAGCTACGGCCTGGGCGAAATGGTCGTGCAGGGCGCGGTCAATCCTGACGAGTTCTACGTGTTCAAGCCCACGCTCAAGCAGGGCAAGCCGGCCGTGCTGCGTCGCCAGCTCGGCGCCAAGCAGTTGCGCATGATCTATTCCAATGCGCCGGGCGAACGCGTCAAGACCGAAGACACGCCGGTCGAACTACGCAACAAGTTCTGCATTACCGATGCCGACGTCGAGGAACTCTCGCGCCAGGCCCTCGTGATCGAGCAGCACTACGGCCGGCCGATGGATATCGAGTGGGCGAAGGACGGCAACACCGGCAAGCTGTACATCGTGCAGGCTCGCCCGGAAACCGTGAAGTCACGAGGAAACGCCACGCAGCTCGAACGCTTCCATCTCAACGAGAAAGGCAAGGTGCTGGCCGAAGGCCGCGCCATCGGCCAGAAGATCGGTTCCGGCAAGGCGCGCGTCGTGCGCAATCTGGATGATATGAGCAAGGTGCAGGCCGGCGACGTGCTGATCGCCGACATGACCGACCCCGACTGGGAGCCGGTGATGAAGCGCGCCTCGGCGATCATCACCAACCGCGGCGGCCGCACCTGCCACGCGGCGATCATCGCGCGCGAGCTCGGCGTCCCGGCGGTGGTCGGCACCGGCAATGCGCTGGAATTGATCCCTGATGGCAAGGACATCACCGTGTCCTGTGCCGAAGGCGATACCGGCTTTATCTACGAAGGCCTGCTGAAGTTCGATCGCGTGACCGCGGACCTGGGCGATATGCCCGAGGCACCGCTGAAGATCATGATGAATGTCGCCAACCCGGAACGCGCCTTCGATTTCGGCATGCTGCCCAATGCCGGCATCGGCCTGGCGCGTCTTGAAATGATCATCGCCAGCCATATCGGTGTGCATCCGAAAGCCTTGCTCGAATACAGCAAGCAGGATGCCGCGACCAAGGCGAAGATCGACGAGCGCATCGCCGGCTATGCCGATCCGGTGAGCTTCTATGTCGATCGTCTGGCCGAAGGCATCGCCACCATCGCCGCCTCGGTGTTTCCCAAGACGGTGATCGTGCGCCTGTCCGACTTCAAGTCGAACGAATACGCCAACCTGCTTGGCGGCGCGCGTTACGAGCCGCATGAAGAAAACCCGATGATCGGCTACCGCGGCGCCAGCCGTTACGTCGATTCCGGCTTTGCCGAATCGTTCGGGCTGGAGTGCAAGGCGGTCAAGAAAGTCCGCGAAGTGATGGGCCTGGACAACGTCTGGGTGATGATCCCGTTCGTGCGCACCCTGGGCGAAGGCCGCAAGGTGATCGAAGTGCTGGAAAAGAACGGCCTCAAGCAAGGCGCCAGCGTCGGCGGCGAAGCGGCGCTCAAGATCATCATGATGTGCGAAGTGCCATCCAATGCCCTGCTTGCCGATGAGTTCCTGGACATCTTCGACGGCTTCTCGATCGGTTCGAACGACTTGACCCAGCTCACCCTGGGCCTGGATCGCGATTCGAGCATCGTCGCCAACCTGTTCGACGAACGCGACCCGGCGGTGAAGAAGCTGCTGGCGATGGCGATCAAGACCGCGCGCGACAAGGGCAAGTACATCGGCATCTGCGGCCAGGGGCCGTCCGATCATCCGGACCTGGCCGAGTGGTTGATGGAGCAAGGCATCGAGTCGGTGTCGTTGAATCCGGATACGGTGGTGGATACGTGGTTGCGGCTGGCCAAGAAGAAGGCTGGTTGATTGGATTAAAAGGGGCGGCGGCGACACCGCCCTTTTTATTTCGCAGCACACCACCCTCGTCATCCCGGCGCAGGCCGGGATCCATTCCTCAGTCCTCGCTTGTCAGACAACGTTTGGCAAGCGGCCAGGTAGAGGAGTGGATCCCGGCCTACGCCGGGATGACGGCTAAGGCAGGTCGAAAGTCATCTGAACTCCCCGTTCCTCTGAGGGTCCCATCTTGCAGCCATCGACGCACAAGGGGATCGCCATGCGTTATCTCACCGGACTACTGACCCGCAACAAAGGCTTCCTGGCCTTTATGCTCTGCATGTTCGTCTTCCGCAGCGCGGTAGCCGACTGGAACGTGGTGCCCACCGGCTCGATGCAGCCGACCATCCGAATCGGCGACCGCATCCTGGTCGACCGCGCGGCCTACGATATCCGTCTGCCGTTCACGCATATCTCGCTGCACAAGATCGCCGATCCCGCGCGTGGCGATATCGTGGTGCTCGACTCGACCGAAGCCAACGAGCGGCTGGTAAAACGCGTCATCGGCGTCCCCGGCGACCGGATTGCGCTACGTGGCAACCGGCTGTACGTCAACGGACAAGCCGCACGCTATTCGTCGATCCGGGTCGCCGGCATCGGCGATGACCGCGCCGACCCCGCGCATTACGAGCTTGAGCGCACGGGCGACGCCACCCGCATTGTTCGCCTTTCGGACTATCGCCCCAGCATCGGCAGCAATTTCGGCCCGGTTACCGTGCCGGCCGGGCACTACCTGCTGATGGGTGACAACCGCGACAACAGCTACGACTCGCGCTTCCTGGGCTTCGCCGGCCGCGGAGAAATCCTGGGGCGGGCACGCTACGTGGCCTTCTCGCTCGACCCGGCGCACCACTATCTGCCGAGAAAGGATCGCTTTGGGGCTGCGCTGGACGGCGCAGCCCAGCATTCGGGCGCCCACGCCGGGCAGGACCTTTGAGCCGCATCACAACAGTTGTCAGCGTATGGCGGAACGCGTAAAATCGCCGGCTCGCGTCGACCAACGCAGACACTTTCGGAGAGGTGGCAGAGTGGTCGAATGTACCTGACTCGAAATCAGGCGTACGTGTAAGCGTACCGTGGGTTCGAATCCCACCCTCTCCGCCAGAAATAAAAAACGCCCCTTTATGGGGCTTTTTTTATTTCTGATGGTGACGGCTGGGTGAGAACCCACTGGGTTCGACGGATTTGCCAAAGGCAAATCCGGACAGCCGAAGGCTGGCGCGTAAGCGCGAAGGGTCGGGGCCATGAATGGCCCCGACAATCCCACCCTCACCGCCAGACATAAAAAGCGCCCCTTTATGGAGCGTTTTTTATGTCTGGCGGTGACGGCCGAGCGAGAAGCCCCGGGCCGTCCCGTATCACGCAAGGTTTTGCACCAATCCGCTACATCCGTCATGCTTGTCGCACTTGCAGCCATCAGCACATCATGATCGAGTTCGGACACGGAACCCACGTCGGCCTGCGCCGTACGCGCAATGAGGACACTTACTATGCCGACGCATCACTGGGATTGTTCCTGGTCGCCGACGGCATGGGCGGCCATCGCCATGGTGAGGTGGCCTCCGCACTGGTCCGCGATGCCGTTACCGATCTGGTCACCCGCGGCCACAGTCTGATCGATGCCGTGCGTGCGGCGAACGAGCGCCTGATGCAGCAGGCACAGGCGCGCGGCAAGCATGACAGCCTGCCGATGGGTACGACGATCGCAGCGCTACGCATGACGACCGACAGCTACGAAGTGGCCTGGGTCGGCGACAGCCGCGTTTACCTATGGCAAGGACATCTGCGTCAGATCAGCCACGACCATTCGCTGGTGCAGGAGATGGTCGAGGCCGGAACACTCGACGCCTCCCAGGCGACGCGGCACCCGCAACGCAATGTGATCACGCAGGCACTGGGCATTACCGCCGCCGACCAGTTGCATATCGGGATGGCTCGCGGGCGCATGACGCCGGGCACGAGCTTTTTGCTTTGCAGCGACGGCCTGACCGAAGAGCTGAGCGACAATACGATCGCCAGCACGATCGAACGCCGCGATCTTGCCGCGCAGGAATGTATCGATCATCTATTGCTTGCCGCGCTCGATCACGGCGGCAAGGACAACATCACCGCCATCCTTGCGCGCGTGCATTGATGCCGCGTGTTTACTGGGTGTGTCGCGACTGAAGTCGCTCCTACAAACTAGCCATGCCCAGCTAGCTTGTAGGAGCGACTTCAGTCGCGACACACCTCACGATACTTTAGCCTCCAACACGGCCGGCGCATGCTGCGCACGCCATACGCTGCTGCCGCCGGCGCTTTTGTCGAGCGCATCGAGCCGGCTCTCGTGCAGTACCTGCTCTTCTTCGCTGGCCCGCAGAACGCGCGGCCGGCGATCAAGCCGCAACGGAACGGCAACGTGATTGGGCCCCTGCTCTGCCGCGCCTTCAAACCCAAGATCCAGCGCGACCTGGCCCGACGTCATGTACAGATAGACTTCGGCCAGCAGCTGCGCGTCGATCAGGCCGCCGTGCAAATCACGGCCGGAGTTATCCACGCCCAGGCGCTTGCACAACGCATCGAGGCTGTTGCGCTGACCGGGATAACGCTCGCGCGCCATCACCAGCGTATCGAGCACGGTGCAACGATCGGCGATCTTGCCGCGACCGGCACGCTCCAGCTCGGCGTCGAGAAAACCGACGTCGAAGGTCGCGTTGTGGATGATCAGTTCCGCGCCATCGATGAACTGGAGGAACTCATCCACCACATCGGCAAAAAACGGTTTGTCGAGCAGGAACTCGTCTTCGATACCGGTGACCTGACGCGCGCCTTCGTCGATCGCACGTTCGGGATTGAGATAGGTCTGGTAGTTGTTGCCGGTGGGACGGCGCTCGATCATTTCCACGCAGGCGATTTCGATCAGTCGATGCCCCTGGCGGACTTCCAGGCCGGTGGTTTCGGTATCGAGAACAATCTGCCTCATGCGCTCACCTTGAACAGTTCTGCCTGCTGACGGGCGGCCACGTCGACACGCTCGTTTTCGACGTGACCGTTATGCCCTTTCACCCACTGCCATGTTACCTGGTGCGGACTCACGGCCTGCGACAGGCGCTCCCACAGATCCTGGTTCTTCACCGGCTTCTTGTCGGCGGTACGCCAGCCATTGGCTTTCCACTTGGGCACCCATTCCTCGATGCCTTGCATGACATAGCGCGAATCGGTGCAAAGCACGACCTTGCAGGGCCGGGTCAGGGCCTCTAGCGCGGCGATCGCACCCATCAGTTCCATCCGGTTATTGGTCGTCGCCGGCTCGCCGCCGGCCAACATCCGTTCGGTACCCTTGGCGCGTAACAACGCGGCCCAGCCACCCGGGCCAGGATTGCCCAGACAGGCACCGTCGGTAAAAGCATGTACGTCAGTCAAACAACCACCTTAAGTTTCCTATTCGCCAAAGACTTTGCCGATGCCGCTCAAGCGGCACTACGGCGCGCGCCCGGAGCCAGGCCTACACCGACGGGAGCGGCCACCGCCTTGGGGCGCAGACGCGTCGGCGTCATGGCGTGGCGGCGCTTGCGCGCGACCAGCACATAACCGCCGCCCAGGAGCGGCGTGACCCGCCATTCCTCCACCGCACCAGGCCGCCAGCGGCCGACGCGCTGCACGCGCTCGACGCTGAGGTCATTGGCGCGCAGCCAGTGCTCCACCACCCAAGGCGACATCAGCGAGACCGGTGCCGGGCGCGTACGCCACCGCAGCCAGGGGTTCCATGCGCTGAATGGGTGCACGCCGGTCAACGCCAGGGTACCGCCGGGAGCCAGTACCCGGATCGCCTCGTCCAGCAGGGCGCGCGGTGCAGGCGCCACCTCGAGCGCGTGCCGCAGCATGACCAGTTCGAACGACTCGTCGAGGAAAGGCAGCGGCTCGTCCGCGCGGCCCTTCAGGTCGCCCTGGAAGCGCCCCTGCCCCAACGTCAGGCGGACCCAGTGATTGAGCATGGGCAGGCCCGGCGACATGTCACCGGCCACGGCAGTCAGCAACAGCCCGTGCTTGCCGGCACAGCGCTGCAGATCGGCCGACAGGGCAACCGATTCTTCAGCGACCAGTCCGTGGAGCGGCGTGCTGGTGTAGATGTCGTTGTCGCGCTGAAACATGCGTCGACGGCCCGGGAGTGAATCTGCAGCGCACAGTGTAATGGCTGCCGCAGCTTCGATGTGCCGGCCGACACAAGCCTGAATGGCCGCGCCAGCCTTTAACACCTAGCTAACGAGCGGGTGGGAAGGCGGCTTTATAGTCGCTTGCCTTGCGCACGCAGGATGCATGCGTCAGTCGATACGAAACCGCAGTGGGGTCTTCCTTGCACGTCGTACCGTTACCGGCGCTTGCCGACAATTACATCTGGTTGCTGCACGACGATGCCGGTCACGCCATCGTCGTCGATCCGGGCGATGCCGCCCCGGTGGAACAGGCACTGGCCGAGCGCAAGCTCACCCTGTGCGCGATCTTGCTCACCCATCACCATGACGACCATATCGGTGGCGTGTCGGCCTTGCTTGAACACCGTTTCGTCCCGGTCTACGCGCCGAAGGACGAGCGCATCACGGTGGCCACGCAATGGGTGGTCGACGGCGACAGCGTCATCCTCGACCATCCGACCGCGCGTTTCGAAGTGATCGCCGTCCCCGGCCATACGGTCAGCCATATCGCGTTTTCCGGCGAAGATCTGCTGCTATGCGGCGACACCTTGTTCAGCCTCGGCTGCGGTCGCCTGTTCGAAGGCACGCCGGCCCAGATGCTGGCCTCGCTCGACCGCCTGCGCGCCCTGCCGGCGCATACCCTGGTCTGCTGCGCTCACGAATACACCGCGGCCAATGGGCGCTTTGCGCTGACCGTGGAACCGGATAATGCCGCGCTGCAGGCACGGCTGGACCAAGTCGCGACCTTGCGCCATGCCGGCAAGCCCAGCGTACCCATCGCGCTGTCGGACGAGCTGGCGGCCAATCCCTTCCTGCGCGTCGACAGCCCCGATGTGATGGCCTGGTGCGCCCGGCAGGAACATGCCGCCTCCGATCGTGTCGGCCGCTTTGCGGTCTTGCGTGCTGCCAAGGATGACTTTCGCGGATGAACGCTCGACACCTTCGCCCGCTTCCGCTGGCACTCACCAGTTTGCTTGCCGCCTGCGTAAGCACGACACCGCAGCCGGCGAGTCGTGCACCCAGCATCGCGCCACCCAAGAGCACGCCGGTGGTCAACGATATCGCCCATCCGACGGGTACGGCCGCCACCCCAGAACCCACCGCTTCCGGTGATGTGTGGGGAAACTTGCGCAACAGCTTCGCCATGGACGACTGCGACGCCGACCCGGCCATCATGAGCGCGGCCAATGCATTTACGCGCAATCCGCAGCGTTTCGAGAGCCAGCTGAGCGACGTGCTGCCCCACCTCGCTTATGTGCAGCAGATCGCCGCCAAACATCAGGTCGCCGGCGAATTCGTGTTGCTGCCTTGGGTCGAAAGCCACTACCAGCCCGTGCCCGGACACAAGGGCAACCCTGCCGGCATGTGGCAGATCATGCCGGTCACCGCGCAGGCGCTGGGGATGCGTGTGGACAAGCGCTATGACGGGCGCCTCGACGTGCCGCAAGCCACCGACAAGGTCATGGCGCTGCTGCGCCGCTACTACGACGACCTTGGCGATTGGCGCATGGTCGATTACGCGTACAACGCGGGTGAGTTTTCGGTGCGCAACATGACGGGCAAGTACGGCATGCCCGCCGCCGATCCGGCGATTCCGCGCATGCCGGTCAAGCGCGTGACGCGCGAGCATCTGATCAAGCTGCTGGCCATGGCCTGTGTCGTTCGCGAGCCCGAGCGCTTTCATGTGACCCTGCCGCAACTGCCTTCCGAGCAACGCCTGGTCAAGGTCGACGTCGACCATGCCATGCCGGTAACGCAGGCCGCCAGCCACGCAGGCATGTCGGTCAGCGATTTCAAGTTCCTCAACTCCGGCTTTCGCAGCAATACGGTGGACCCGAACGTCGCGTCGTACCTGTTACTGCCCAGCAAAAAGGCCGAACAGTTCCGCCAATCCTCCCTGCAGGCCGACAGCAGCATCACAGACACGAACAACGCCTCGCTGGCGTCGATAAGCGATGCCGGGTCGTCGGCCGATGATCAGGATTCGACCTCGGACCAAAGCAAGCCCGGCAAGCACGCCAAGGCGACGACGTACAAGATCAAGTCCGGCGACACCCTGTCGACCATCGCAAGGCGTTACAGCGTGACCACCAAGCAGTTGCAGCGCTGGAATGGCCTGCAGGGCGCCAAATTGAAGCCGGGTCAGACGATCAAGGTCAGCGGCAGCTAAACTCCCAGGGCGGCGCCCGAAGGCGCACCTTGTCGGTCCTCAGGAGGATGCCATGGGATTTCTTCACGGTAAGCGAGCCCTGATCGTCGGTATCGCCAGCCAGCGATCGATTGCGTGGGGCATCGCCAACGCCATGCACCGCGAAGGCGCCCAGCTTGCCTTCACCTATCAGAACGATCGCCTCAAGGATCGCGTCGACGAAGCGGCCAACGCCTTCGGCTCCAATATCGTCCTGCCATGCGACGTTGCCGAAGACACGCAGATCGCCGACATGGTTGCCGAGCTCGGCAAGCATTGGGACGGGTTCGACATCCTGGTGCATTCTGTTGGTTATGCGCCACGTGAAGCGCTTCAGGGTGGTTTTCTGGATAACCTCACACGCGAAAACTTTGCCATTGCGCATGACGTTTCCAGCTATAGCCTCGCGGCGCTTGCCAAGGCCACCCGGCCGATGATGGCCAACCGCGGCGGCGCGATTCTCACGCTGAGTTATCTCGGCGCCGAACGCGCCCTGACCCATTACAACGTCATGGGCCTGGCCAAGGCCAGCCTTGAAGCGAACGTGCGTTATCTGGCTTTCAATCTTGGACCGGAGGGCACGCGCGTCAACGCGATATCGGCCGGCCCGATCAAGACCCTGGCCGCCGCGGGCATCGCCAATTTTCGCAAGATGCTCGATCACGTCGATGAGAATGCGCCGCTGCGTCGCAGTGTCACCATCGATGAAGTGGGCAACGTCGGCGCGTTTCTGTGTTCGGATCTTGCATCGGGCGTGACCGGCGAGATCATGCATGTCGATGCGGGTTACAGCATTCTTGGGATGACTGGAGTTTGATTGTAGGCTCGCTTCGCATCGCCTCTTGCGCCCCCTCACCCCAACCCTCTCCCCCGGCAGAGTGTATGGACCGGAGACATAGGTAACAGGTGTTCGGGGACATGGGTTACACCTCGCCGAGGTCGAAGCGAGGTGTCCCATGCCCTGGAACGCGAGGAATCTCATGTCTCTACGAGCCGAGTTCGTGGCCCTGGCCCGACAACCGCAAGCCAATCTCAGTGCACTGTGCCGGTGCTACGGGATTAGCCGCAAGACGGGCTACAAGTGGTTAGGTCGCCCGGAGGTGGGTGACCTCTCTCGCCGTCCCCATCAGTCGCCTGGTCGCTGCAGTGATGCAGTGGAGCAGGCGGTGTTGGCCGTGCGCGACCGCTTCCCTGACTGGGGCGCGCGCAAGCTCAAGCGTTATCTGCAAGATCGCGGTCACGACACGCTGCCTTCGGTCAGCACGATCACCACCATCCTGCAGCGTCACGGACGTATTGAGCCCGCTGCGTCGCAGGCCGCCACGCCCTGGCAACGCTTCGAGCATGACCAGCCCAATGCACTGTGGCAGATCGACTTCAAAGGCCATGTCGACATGGTCCATGGACGATGCCATCCACTGACCCCGCTGGACGACCATTCGCGTTTCAATCTGCTCTTGCACGCGTGTGCCGGCGAGGGCCTGGATGACGTCCAAGGTCCCCTGGAACAGTGCTTTCGTCGCTATGGTTTGCCTCATCGCATCAGCTGCGACAACGGCTCGCCCTGGGGCACCACGCAACGGGCCGATCGACTGACCCGCTTGGGCGTGTGGTTCATCCGTTTGGGCGTGGGCATGAGTCACGCACGACCGTATCACCCTCAAACCAACGGCAAGGATGAGCGCTTCCATCGCACGCTCAACCGCGGCCTGTTGCAACGGCGCCTGCTGCGTGACCTAGCCGATGCCCAGGAGGCCTTCGATACGTTTCGCGATATCTATAACCAGCAACGCCCTCATCAGGCGTTAGATCTGGCCGTACCCATCTCGCGCTATCGCCCGAGCGAACGCACCTACCCCGAACGGCTCCCGCCGATCGATTACGGACCCGCTACCCTCGTACGCAAGGTCGACAGCAGCGGACGTATCGTCTTGCGAGGACGCACTTACCGTATCGCCAAGGCCTTGCAAGGCTTACCCGTCGCGGTGCGACCCGACCCGGAAAAGGATCACTATCGCATCGTCTATTTTTGCCACCAATCCGTCCGGAGGATCGATCTGACCGTCGATGACCCGATGGATTAACCTGTTACCCATGTCCCCGAACACCTGTTACCCATGTCCCCGGTCCATACACAGAGCCAGGGGAGTGGGGGCACACTGAGGCGAGTTTGAATCTTGCGTGCTTTTAGCTCCCTCTCCCCTGGCTCTGCCGGGGGAGTGGGCTGGGGTGAGGGGGCGCACTGAGGCGAGTTTGAATCTTGTGTGCTTTTAGCTCCCTCTCCCCTGGCTCTGCCGGGGGAGAGGGTTGGGGTGAGGGGGCTCTTACGAGCGGTCAAATAAAAAAGGCGGCCAAACGGCCGCCTTTTTTACGAACAACATCGACGCTTACATACGATCCGTAGCAATCTTGATATCCGCGGTAGCTTTAAGCGCTTCGATCAAACCGTTCGTCTGCATCGCACCGAAGGTCTGCTGCATCTGCGTGCGCAGCGAATTGCGATCCTCCGGCGTCATCTTCGACAGATCGGCACCTTCCACCTTGTCGAGTGCCAGCAGATCGAAGCTTCCATCGGGCAGCGCTACCGACGCGTACTGCGGCTTGCCTTCGGCCGGATGCGGCAGCTTGAATGCCTGCGTCAGCAGCTCCGGCGGAACCTGGTCCTGACCGCGCTGCACGTCGTTGACGGTGCGTACGGTAGCACCCAGCGACGTCGCTACGGCTTGCAAATCTTCGCCCTTCTGCAGGCGAGCGAGCAGCGCATCGGCTTGCTGCTTGGCCGCGGCCACCGTGCGTTCGTCGACAATCTTCTTGCGAACCTCGTCGCTGACCTGAGCCAGCGGACGGACGGCAGCAGCAACATGCTTGTCGACGCGCACCACGACAGCATGATCGCCACCCAGGTCGATCAGACCCGAGTTGTTGCCCTGAGCCAGCACGTCGTCGGAAAACGCCGCCGCGACGACTTTCGGATTTGCCGCGATACCCGTTGCCGCACCCTGGCGCGAGAACGCGTCAGTGGTCTTGACCGTCAGCTTGAGTTCCTGCGCGGCCGGATCCAGCGAAGACGGCGACTGGTAGGTCTTGTCCGCAAGCTTGCCGGCGAAATCGTTGTACAGGCGATCGCTATCGGCCTTGGCGGCTTCCTGGGCCAGCTGTGCGCGCACTTCTTCGAACGGCTTGACCTCACCCGCGCGTACGTCGCGCACGTAGATGATGTGGTAGCCCTCATCGGGCGACAGCACCGGCTTGGAAATCTGGCCCTTCTGCATGGAGAACAGCGCCGTGTCGAACGCGGGGTTGGCAATGCCTTTTTCAAGCCAGCTCAGATCACCGCCCTGACGCTTCGAACCCAAGTCTTCCGAATCCTGTTCGGCCAGCTTGGCGAAGTTCTGCGGCGTGGCTTCCGCGGCGATTTTTTCGGCCTTGGCCAGCGCCGCCTTCTGCTGCTCCGGCGTCGCGTTCTTGGGCACGTTGATCAGGATGTGCGAGACCAGGCGCTGCTCGGGCTTCTGGAAGCGCTGCTTTGCCGCTTCGTAGCGCTTCTTGAGCTCTTCGTCGCTGGCCTGTGCCTCGGGCTTGAGGTCCGCGCCGTTGACTTCCAGGTAGCTCAGAGACACTGTCTCGGGGCTCATGAAGTCAGCCTGGTGCGCCTTGTAGTACGCATCGATCTGCGCGTCGGTGATAGTGCTGTCGACGCCGGTCGGGTGCGGCAGCGCCACGAAGCGCAGGTTGCGGCGCTGGAAATTGATGTTCAGGAAACGATCCACGTCCGCGTCGGTGACGATCGCGCTGCCGGCCAGGGCATCGGGCAACTGCTGCACCTCCAGGTCCGAACGAACCTGGCCCTCGAACGTGGTCGGCGCCGTGCCCTGCGCGGCCAACAGCGCGCGATAGGTGTTCGGATCGAACTGGCCGTTGACCTGGAAATACGGCAGCGACGCAATGCGCTCGCGTACCGCGGCACTGGACACGCGCATGCCGAGATCTTCGCCGGTCTGGGTCAGCAGCGTCTGCGCGATCATCGCGTCCAGAACGCGCTGCTTCATTTCCGGTTTTTCGTAGACGCTCGTATCGCCTTTCTGCTCAGCGGTCTGCTGGCGCAGGCTGTTCAGGCGATTCTGAAATTCCTGCTGGCTGATTTCATGTTTGCCGACCTTGGCGACGAAAGTTTCGGTATTGCCCAGGAAATAGGACTCGATACCGAAAAATGCCACGGCAAACACGCAAACGCCCAAAACGACGATGGCTGGCCATCCGTGTAGCTTGTTACGTAGTGCCTGCAACATTGAAGTGATCTCGCAATCGTTTCCGACACCCGGCCCCGCGCCGGGACGTAAATAACAAAGGCGCCACATGGGCGCCCTTGCGTTCTGTGGCGGAGCGGACGGGACTCGAACCCGCGACCTCCGGCGTGACAGGCCAGCATTCTAACCGACTGAACTACCGCTCCACACAATCTGGTGGGTGCTGTAGGGATCGAACCTACGACCCTCGCCTTGTAAGGGCGACGCTCTACCGCTGAGCTAAGCACCCAAAACCAAGCGGGTAGCCGCTTAGTTTAAGGCATCCTTCAGCGTCTTGCCAGCCTTGAAAGCCGGGACCTTCGAAGCCTTGATCTTGATCACTTCGTTGGTGCGCGGGTTACGACCGGTGCGGGCGGCGCGCTTGCGCACGGTGAAGGTGCCAAAGCCAACGACCGATACGTCGTCGCCCTTCTTCAGAGCCTTCTGCACGGTCTCGAAGAACGCCTCGAGCGCGCGGCCGGCGTCGGCCTTGGTGAGCTCGGCCTTCTCGGCGACGGCATTGATCAGATCGGTTTTATTCATTGAGACACTCCCTTCAATACGGTTATGCAGCCCGCGTAATCAGTCTGGGACGAGGCAGCGCCGCCAACAACGAGTTGGGCGGATATGAGCGCTACCCCGCGACCCCGCATCGCTTTCGCTCTTCGCAGCGTCTGGATGGCGGTGCCGCCCTTTATACCAGTGCCCCTGAGGGTCCGCAATACAAGGCGTACCAACGTTTTTCGGCCTATAGCGCATGTCGATGACGACATGCAACAACAACAAAGTATGCGTTGCGCATCGATTCATTCCCCAAAAAAAAGAGGCGTGCCAGGCACACCTCTTTTGTGATGCATCGAACAAAACCTGCGCGATATCAATGCGGTCGCACGTGAGCTTCGTTTGAATCTTCCACCGTATTGTCGACCTTGCCCGCAGCCGATTCGCCTTCTTTGGCGAGCGGCTGCAACGGACGCTCCAGTGCAATGTCGAGCACTTCATCGATCCAGCGCACCGGATGAATATCCAGCGAACTGGTGATGTTGTCCGGAATATCGGCAAGATCCTTCTTGTTCTCGTCCGGAATGATCACGGTGGTAATGCCGCCGCGATGCGCTGCCAGCAGCTTTTCCTTCAGGCCGCCGATCGGCAGCACGCGACCGCGCAGCGTGATCTCGCCGGTCATCGCCACTTCCGAACGTACGGGCACCTTGGTGAGCACGGACACCAGTGCGGTGCACATGGCGATACCCGCGCTCGGGCCATCCTTCGGTGTCGCGCCTTCAGGCACGTGGATGTGCACGTCGAGCTTTTCGTGGAACGTCGGATCGATGCCCAACTGCTCGGTGCGTGCGCGCACCACCGACAATGCCGCCTGGATCGACTCCTTCATCACGTCACCGAGCTGGCCGGTATGCACCAGCCTGCCCTTGCCGCTGACCACGGACGCTTCGATGCTGAGCAGATCGCCGCCCACCTGGGTCCAGGCCAGGCCGGTGACCAGACCGACTTCGTTCTGCAATTCCTTGCGACCGAAATCGAAACGGCGCACACCCAGGTACTGCTCGAGATTGCTCGAATCGACCTGGATCGAGTTCGACTTCGCCTTCGACTTGGCCGTCTTGGCTTCGGCCGTCTTTGTCTTGGCCTTGGCTTTCCTGACCTCGCCCAGGGTCAGCTCCTTCACCACCTTGCGGCAGATCTTGGAGACTTCACGCTCCAGGCTGCGCACACCCGACTCGCGCGTGTAGTAGCGCACGATGTCGCGCACGGCGTCTTCGGACACCTTGAGCTCCTCGGGCTTGAGGCCGTTGGCCTTGAGCTGCTTGGGCAACAGGTAACGCTGTGCGATCGCCAGCTTTTCGTCTTCGGTGTAACCCGGGATACGGATCACTTCCATACGATCGAGCAGCGGGCCCGGAATGTTCAGCGAGTTCGCCGTGGCAATCCACATCACCTCGGACAGATCGAGATCCACTTCGAGGTAGTGATCGTTGAACGTATGGTTCTGCTCCGGATCGAGCACTTCAAGCAACGCCGACGACGGATCGCCGCGGAAGTCCATCGACATCTTGTCGATTTCGTCCAGCACAAACAGCGGGTTCTTGGTGCCGATCTTGTTCATGTTCTGCACGATGCGACCCGGCATCGAGCCGATATAGGTACGGCGATGACCGCGGATTTCCGCCTCGTCGCGCACACCACCCAGGCTCATGCGGACGAACTTGCGGTTCGTTGCCTTGGCGATCGATTGTCCCAACGAGGTCTTACCCACGCCAGGCGGGCCGACCAGACACAGGATCGGGCCTTTCATCACGTTCACGCGCTGCTGCACGGCGAGGTATTCAAGGATGCGATCCTTGACCTTCTCCAGGCCGAAGTGATCGGCATCGAGCACTTCCTGCGCCATCTGCAGATCCTTGCGCACCTTGGAACGCTTCTTCCACGGCACGCCGACCAGCCAATCCAGATAATTGCGCACGACCGTGGCCTCGGCCGACATCGGCGACATCTGCTTGAGCTTGCCAAATTCCTGGCGCGCCTTGGTCAGCACCGCCTTGGGCATGCCGGCCGATTCGATCTTTTTCTGCAGTTCTTCGATTTCGTTCGGGCCATCCTCGCTCTCGCCGAGCTCCTTCTGGATCGCCTTCATCTGCTCGTTGAGGTAGTACTCGCGCTGGCTCTTTTCCATCTGCGACTTGACGCGGCCGCGGATGCGCTTTTCCACCTGCTGCAGATCCATCTCGCCATCGACCAGGCCGATCAGCAATTCGAGACGCTGACCGACGTCGGCCGTTTCCAGCACTTTCTGTTTGTCCGCCATGCGCACCGACAGATGCGCGGCGATGGAGTCGGCCAGGCGCGACGGATCGTCGATACCCGACAGCGTCGCCAGCACTTCCGGCGGCAGCTTGCGGCTCTGCTTGACCAACTGCTCGAACAGCGAGATCAGCGTGCGCGATACCACGTCGAGCTCACGCTCCTTGGCGCTGTAGACCGACTCGATGACGCGCGACGTCGCGGTGAGCATGCCGCCGTCTTCGTTGTAGTTGTCGATCGATACGCGCGACTGCCCTTCGACCAGCACCTTGACGGTGCCATCGGGCAACTTCAGCAACTGCAGCACACCGGCAAGCGTACCGATCTGATGCAGATCGTCGATTTCCGGATCGTCGATATCCGGGCTCTTCTGAGCCACCAGGAGAATCTGCCGCTCCCCTTCCATCGCGCGTTCGAGCGCGCGCATCGACTTGTCACGGCCGACGAACAGGGGAATGACCATATGGGGATAAACCACCACGTCGCGCAATGGCAACACTGGCAAAGCATCCAGTGCAGATCCGGTGACTACGGGTAGTGAGGCGTTTTTTGCCATGTAAAAAAATCCCTCGAAGGAGACAAGTTCGGCTCGCCCCGACACTGCGCCGGGGTCACTTATACGTCAAGTGGAGGCGCCGACAGTTCAGTACAAGTGGATAAGCAAACGGCCCCTGTCGGGGCCGTTATGTGTTGCGTGAGGTCGGCGACGAATCGCCTGTGAGGAGTGAACTGTGAGGAGGAAAGTCGCGTAAGCTCATCTCCTCCTTACTGTTTTCAGGTGGCGAAGCCGCCGACCTCACTCCTCACTGCCGTCAGGCCGCGTCCCCACCCGACTCACCCGCAATCCGCTGCTGCTGCAGATTGCCGCGATAAATCAGATACGGTTCGGCCTGGCCATCGATGACGGCGTCGTCGACCACAACCTTGCTGACGTGCTCGAGCGACGGCAGCTCGTACATGGTGTCGAGCAGCACCTGCTCCAGAATCGTACGCAGGCCGCGTGCACCGGTCTTGCGCTTGAGCGCCTTGCGGGCAATCGCCTGCAACGCTTCCGGACGGAACTCCAGTTCCACGCCTTCCATCTCGAACAGACGACGGAACTGCTTGGTCACGGCGTTCCTCGGCTCGGTGAGAATTTTCACCAGAGCGGGCTCATCCAGTTCGTCCAGAGTCGCGACGACCGGCAGACGGCCGACAAACTCCGGAATCAGACCGTAACGGACCAGGTCGGCGGGCTCGACATCGGCCAGCACCTTGCCCAGATTCTCGGTGCGTTCCTTGCTGCGGACCTCGGCGGAGAAGCCGATGCCCGTGGTCTCGGAACGCTGCTGGATGACTTTCTCCAGCCCCGCGAACGCGCCACCGCACATGAACAGGATGTTCTTGGTGTCGACCTGCAGGAATTCCTGCTGCGGATGCTTGCGGCCGCCCTGCGGCGGCACCGATGCCAGCGTGCCTTCGATCAGCTTCAGCAGAGCCTGCTGTACGCCTTCGCCGGACACGTCGCGGGTGATCGACGGGTTCTCGCTCTTGCGCGAGATCTTGTCGATTTCGTCGATATAGACGATACCCGACTGCGCCTTGTCGACGTCGTAGTCGCACTTCTGCAGCAGCTTCTGGATGATGTTTTCCACGTCCTCGCCGACATAGCCGGCTTCGGTCAGCGTGGTGGCATCGGCGATCGTGAACGGCACATTGAGCAGGCGCGCCAGCGTTTCGGCCAGCAGCGTCTTGCCAGAACCGGTCGGACCGATCAGCAGAATATTGGATTTGCCAAGCTCGACGTCGTCGGCCTTCTGGCGCGACTCCATCCGCTTGTAGTGGTTGTAAACCGCCACCGCCAGCGCTTTCTTGGCACGCATCTGCCCGACCACGTACTGGTCGAGCGTCTCCATGATTTCCTTGGGCTTGGGCAGCTGGCTGCGCCCGGAGGCGGCCTTTTCCTCAAGCTCCTCACGGATGATGTCGTTGCACAGCTCTACGCACTCGTCGCAGATGAACACGGAGGGACCCGCGATCAGCTTGCGCACTTCATGCTGGCTTTTGCCGCAGAAGGAGCAGTAGAGAATCTTGCCGCTGTCGTTGGAACGGCCCTGCCGCTCGTCGCTCATGCTTTGGATCCTGCTTTTAAAACGGTTGCGGCCCGAGAATAACACAGGGTTCCGTGTCTGCATCCAGACACAGAACCCCTTTTTCCGACCGGGAAAACGCCGTTAATCAGGCGGATTTGACCGATTCGACGCCACGGCGGTCGAGCACGGCGTCGATCAGGCCGTATTCGCGGGCGGCTTCGGCACTCATGAAGCGGTCACGCTCCATGTCGCGCTCGATCTTGTCCAGGGGCTGGCCGGTATGCTGAACGTAGATATCGTTCAGGCGGCGGCGCAGGTACAGGATTTCCTGGGCCTGGATTTCGATGTCGGTCGCCTGACCACGCGCACCGCCCGAGGGCTGGTGGATCATGACGCGCGAATTGGGCAACGAGTAGCGCTTGCCCTTGGCGCCGGCCATCAGCAGCAGCGACGCGGCACTGCAGGCCTGGCCGATGCACATCGTGCTGACGTCGGGCTTGATGAATTGCATGGTGTCGTAGATCGCCAAACCGGCGGTTACGACGCCGCCCGGACTGTTGATGTACAGATGGATGTCCTTGTCGGGATTTTCCGACTCGAGGAACAGCATCTGCGCCACCAGCAGATTGGCGACCTGGTCGTTCACTTCGCCGACAAGAAAGATCACGCGCTCCTTCAGGAGGCGCGAATAGATGTCGTACGAGCGCTCGCCGCGGGCCGTCTGCTCGACGACCATCGGCACCAGGTTGAGGTCTTGGATCGGGTCCATGGCCATGCTTGTGGCTCTCCGGTTGATGTGCCTGTCTTTAGAGTGCCTGATTTAATGCAATCAGGCACCGACCGGGCGCATCACTTCGTCGAAGCTCAGCGTCTGCGTCGTGGTTTTGGCGTGTTCCGCAACCCACTCGGCGACCTGGTCTTCCATGACGCGGTTTTGCAGCCCAGACATCAATTGGGGGTCATTGTTATAAAGTTCAACGACCTTTTCGGGTTCTTCATAGGTCGAGGCAATCGCGGCCAGCTGCTCGGCAACGCGCTTGCGGTCGATCACGAGGTTCTGCTTGCGGGAGATTTCGCCCATCAGCAGACCGGCGATGACGCGCTTGCGGGCTACCGGGGTGGCGGCCTCGATCAGCTGCGGCGGCGGCTGTTGACCACGCGGCACGCTACCGGCGGCCAGGCCACGGGCCTCGGACTGCACCATCAGGTTCGGCACGTCCAGTTCCGGGTGGGCATCGGCCAGCTTTTCGGCCACTTCGCCCTTCAGGCGGGCCATCAGGGTGGCCTTGAGCTCGCGCTCCAGGTTGGCACGGACTTCCTTGCGGAAGGTATCCAGGTCGCCATCGGCCACGCCAAACAGCTGGGCGAAGTCGGCGTCGACTTCCGGCAGCTTCGGCTCCTGCACCTTGATGACCTTGAATTCGACCTGCGCGGTCTTGCCGGCCAGCTGGTCGTTACGGAAATCTTCCGGGAAGGCGATGTCGGTGCTGAAGCTGTCGTCGGCCTTGTGACCGGTCAGGGCTTCGTCGAGCGCCTTGAACAGGGTGCCCGAGCCGAGCACGCTGCCGGCGCGCTCCAGGCCTTCGGCCGGGAAGCGGTAGTCGCCAGCCTGGGCGGAGTACTCGAACATCACGAAGTCGCCTTCGGCCGAGGCGCGCTCAACGACTTCGAAGCTGCGACGCTGCTGACGCAGGGTCTCGATCATCTTTTCGATGTCGGCATCGCCGACTTCGGCCGCCGGACGGGTGATTTCAAGCGCGCTGACGTCGATCACCGGGAATTCCGGCATGATTTCGAACGTCGCGGTGTAGGCGATTTCGCCATTTTCCGGCGTGCCGGTGGTGTCGATCGCCGGATTGGCGATCGGACGCAGCTTTTCCTGCTCCACGGCTTCGCGCAGGGTGCTGCCGATCAGGTCGGAAAGCACCTCGCCACGCACCTGCGCACCGAAGCGCTGCTGGATGACCGTGGTGGGCACCTTGCCCGGGCGGAAACCCTTCAGGCGGATCGTGCGGCCCATCTCCGCGATACGCGCGGTCACCTGCGATTCGAAGCGCTCTGCGGGAAACTTGACCGTGAGCTTGCGCTCGAGCTTGCCGACGTTCTCAACCGAAACCTGCATGACGTCTCCTGGGTAACTGGATGGGGCGCCCGTCACAGACGCCGGCGGCCCTTGCCGCCTCAAAAAGATCAAATAAAAGGGATGGTGCGAAAGAAGGGACTCGAACCCTTACGGTGTTACCCGCTGGAACCTAAATCCAGTGCGTCTACCAATTCCGCCACTCTCGCATCAGAACAACCCGAGGACGAATCCATAACCACCGGATTTCAGAGGCTTTTTTGACGAAGCTCGCCATCTTGCCCTCCCCGCCCAGCGCCTGGACCTCATCGCTCTTAAGTCGATGATTCCCTTACACGAAAGCGGGCCATTTTACGGTTGTGAGGGCGCGCAATACAAGGTGCGAGGCCGGCAGTGAATCGCCCGCAAGCCCCTTCGTCGAAAGCCCGGGAGAGCCCTCCCGGCGGGGCCAGAGCGCATTGGTGGAGCTAGCCCTTCGTGCTAAACAGCCTCGGCTTACCCACAAACGAGCCAAACATGCCCGAGCCTGACCGCCAGCCACCCATTTTCCGTTACGGCCCAGGCTGGCGCGTCATGGCCTGGGCCGCGCTGTCGACCGCGGTCGGGCTATTGAACAGCTACCACAGATACCTCAATGACCCCGCCAATGGCCGGGCTGGCGTGCTGCTGCCGTCCCTGGCCGACGAGTTGACCGGCGCCTGGAGCGCCGGCCTGCTGGTTCCCTTGCTGGCGATAGCGCTGCGCCACCTGCGTCGACGAAGCGATCGAGTGCAGTTGTACGCCGGCCATCTGGGGCTGCTGCTTGGCTTTTCGTTCCTGCATACCAGCCTGATCTGGGGTAGCCGCTCGCTGCTGTTTCCACTGGTCGGCATCGACCACTACGACTACGGCGTCATGACCTGGCGCTACCTCATGGAATTTCCCAGCGACGTGATCCTTTATGGATTGACCGCCTGCGTGACATGGCTGCTGCAGCACTACCACGCCAGTCGGGCGCGCGAACTGCATGCCGCACAGCTGGAATCGGCGCTGGCCGATGCACGACTGGATGCCTTGCGCCTGCAACTCAATCCGCATTTTCTGTTCAATGCGCTCAACGCCGTATCCGCCACCATGTACGAGCAACCGCGCGCAGCCGATGAAATGCTGGCGCGCGTGGGCGACCTGCTGCGCGCGACGTTGCAAGCCGACATGCAGGAACACACCCTCACCGATGAATTGCGTCTGCTGGCGCTCTACCTCGACATTCAACGCGCGCGTTTCGGCGAGCGCTTGCAGGTCACGCTGGATATCTCCGAGGGCCTGGATTCGGTACGCGTGCCATTCCTGGTGCTGCAGCCGCTGGTGGAAAACGCCATCGAGCACGCCGGCAACGCGACCGAACATCGCGTGAGCGTTTGTGCACGCGCCAGCGATGGGCACGTGGAACTGTGTGTGAGCAACCAGGAAGGCAGTCCTGTCAGCCGCCACCATGGACACGGCATCGGCATGGGCAATACACAGGCAAGACTGCGACACCTCTATGGCGAAGATGCCGGGCTCACGCTGGAAACGGTGGCCGATCAGACGCAGGCGCGGGTCTGGCTGCCTTTGCGTGAGATCGCGACGCCATGACGCTGCGTATCGCCATCGTCGACGACGAAGCGCCCGCGCGCGACAAGTTGCGCCGTTATCTGAAGGATGCTCCGGGCTTCGATTTGATCGGCGAAGCCGATAGCGGTGGCGCCGCTGTGACACTGATTTCGCGCGAACGACCTGACATTGTATTGCTCGATGTGCGCATGCCGGACATGGATGGGTTCGCTGTGTTGGAAGCGCTAGGCGATTCGTTGCCGGCTGAAGTGATCTTCGTCACCGCGCACGGCGACTATGCACTGCAGGCTTTCGAGGTGCATGCATTCGACTATCTGCTCAAGCCTGTCAGCCCGGAACGCTTCGATCAGCTGTTGCAGCGTCTACGGCAAAGGCTGTCGCCGCGACAGGATATCGGCCAGCGACTGGATGGCTTGCTGGAGGCCTTGCCTGCGCCCGTCGGCTACGTCGCGCACCTGTTGATCGAAGCCGACAACCGCGCGGAGTTGGTCCCGGTCGAACGGATCAGCCGCATCGAAGCCGATCGCAACTATCTGGATATTCATGCCGATGGCCGCAGGCATCGGATGCGCGGCACGCTGGAACGCATGCAGGCACGCCTGGATCCGGCCTGCTTTGTACGCATCAATCGTTCGACGCTGGTGCGTCTTGCCGCGATCCGCGAACTCGCGCCCTGGCCTGATGGCGAATATCGGCTGCATTTGGATGACGGGAGTCGAATTACCTGGACGCGGCGTTATCTGGAGCAGGCGCCGCCTGGGTTGTTGCGGCGGGTGTAGATGGCCTGGAAAAACCCTTCCTATTCGTCGTCACGGCGAAGGCCGGGACCCACTCCTCAACGCAGACGCTCGCCATGCGTCACCTGACGAGCGAAGCCTGAGGAATGGATCCCGGCCTTCGCCGGGATGACGATGAAAACTGAGGTTTCCAGATCCCGTCACAAGCGGCGGCTTCGTCCCAGCCAGCCTGGCATTCGTCCCGCACAACGCCCCCAACCATCCCGCGGCGCTGCATGCTCTGACCACCTCTTCCCGTGAGCATCGCAATGTCCGCCCCCTATCGCCTTCCTCGACTCATCCCTTTGCTGCTCGGCGCCACCCTCGCCCATACCGCGATGGCCGACGGCGACTGGCCGGCCTACGGCAACGATCCGGGCGGCATGCGCTTCTCGCCACTGACCCAGATCGATCGCAGCAACGTCGCCAGCCTGAAACCCGCCTGGACCTTCCATGTCGGCGACATACTCGACGGCAAGAACGACACGCCACGTAGCGGGCTGGAGACCACGCCGATCATGGTCGACGGTACGCTCTATCTGACGACACCGATCAATCGCGTCATCGCCCTGGATCCGGAAACCGGCAAGCAACGCTGGGCCTACGACCCCAAACTGGACCTGCACGCCGATTACGGCGACGGCCTGATCAACCGTGGCGTCGCCACCTGGCTCGACACCTCCGGCCATGCGACGCAGGCCTGCCACCGACGCATCTACGAAGCGACCCTCGATGCGCGCCTGATCGCGCTCGATGCCGCCACCGGACAACCTTGCGCCGACTTCGGCCAACAGGGACAGATCAACCTGGCCAACGTCCCGGGCTTTCGTCGCGGCGAATACCACATGACATCGCCACCGGCAGTCGTCGATGGCGTGGTGATCGTGGGTTCGGCCATCAACGACAACAACCGCACGGACATGCCGGCCGGCGTGGTGCGAGGCTTCGACGCGCGCAGCGGTGCATTGCGCTGGAGCTGGGATCCGATCGCCGCACATCCTGCCGGTAGCGGATCGTCCACGTGGCAAAGCGGTGCGGCCAATGCCTGGTCGATCATGGCGGTCGACGAGGCACGCGGTCTGGTGTTCGTTCCTACCGGCAGCGCGAGCCCGGACTACTACGGCGGTCATCGTCCCGGCGACAATCACTGGGCCAATTCCGTCGTCGCCTTGCATGCATCGACCGGCAAGCTTGCCTGGGGCTTCCAACTGGTGCATCACGACCTGTGGGACTACGACACCGCATCGCCGCCCTTGCTGACCACACTCAAACGCGATGGTCGCGACGTGCCGGTGGTCGTGCAGGGAAACAAGACCGGCTATCTGTATGTGCTCGATCGCACGACCGGCAAACCGTTCTTTCCGGTGGAGGAACGTGCCGTCCCGCAAAGCGACGTGCCAGGCGAATCGACCTCGCCGACTCAACCGATTCCCACCACGCTTCCCGCGTTGAGTCCGACCTCGCTGAATGTGGCCGATTTCTGGGGACCGACTGAGGCCGATCGCGAAAGATGCCGCAAAGCGATGCATGGCCGCACTACATCCAGCGTGTTCACTCCACCCAGCCTGCAAGGCGGCGCCGCCGTGCCCGGCAATGTCGGCGGCATGAATTGGAGCGGCTACGCTTTCGATCCCCAGCGCAACCTGCTGGTGGTTAATACCAGTTTCCTTCCGTTCGAACTGCGCCTGATCGAACGCACCGATTACGACACACATGTCCATCAGGATGATCCCGGGGAATACGCAGGCCAACACGGTACGCCTTACGCCATGTATCGCCACGCGCTGCTGTCTTCGTCGCATTTACCTTGCTCACCCGGGCCATGGGGCGAATTGGTGGGTGTCGACCTGGCGACGAGTCGTATTCGTTGGCGCGTTCCGTTGGGATCGTTCCAGGGCTTCGCGCCGAAGATCAAAAACATGCCCGCTGGTGCACTCAGTCTCGGTGGTCCGATCGTGACGGCGGGCGGCCTGGCGTTTATCGCCGGCACCATCGATCCGTATCTGCGCGCCTTCGATCTCGATAACGGCAAGGAGCTGTGGAAAACCCGTTTACCGGCGAGCGGGCACGCTACGCCGATGAGCTATAGCTGGAAGGGCCGCCAGTATGTAGTGATCGCCGCCGGCGGTAGCGCCAAGATCACCGAAGAATCACAAAGCGATGCCATCATCGCCTATGCGCTCCCGGATAACGCAACGCCTGCGGCGGCCACGCCCTGAAAACACAGACGAAAACAGGCGCTACGACGATGTAGCGCCTGTTAAGTACATGGACTGTCCAGAGTTCGAGTGGGGCCCAGGCTTGCGAATTGCACTGTGCAACTGGCATCTTCGATACGGTGTGGTGATTGCCACAACAAAAGGAGATGCGCTCCGATGCCGTTGTTATCTCGCCCATCCTTCCTCGCTCGCGTGTTCGCAAGCGTCGGTCTAGCCATGGCATTTGCAGACCAGAGCACCGCGCAGACAGCCGATCTGTCTTACCGGCCAATGACCGCAAAAGAGATCCTGACCGGAATCGACGATGGCTCGCTCGCGGCAGGTCCGATCGATGAAGCCAGGAAACGGGAGCTGTCCACTGCCAGAGCCACCGCCTACATCCTCGGTGTCGCGGACAGCGCGGTCGGACGACAATGGTGCCGGCCACAGAGCCTGTCGATCCCGGACCTTGCAGCGACGGTTTATAGCTACCTGACCGCACTGCCCGAAAAAGGCTTGGGCGATCCCGCGGCAAGTGTCGTCATCCGTGCCTTGGCGGCAAAGTATCCCTGCAAGCGACCGAGCCATTGATCGCCGCAAAAAAAAAAGCGCTCAGCTTTCGCTAAGCGCCTATTTTAGTTGGTGGGCCGTCAAGGATTCGAACCTTGGACCAATTGATTAAGAGTCAACTGCTCTACCAACTGAGCTAACGGCCCAGGAAACTCTAATTGTACTACAAATTGGGGTGGACGATGGGACTCGAACCCACGACAACTGGAATCACAATCCAGTACTCTAACCAGCTGAGCTACGCCCACCGTAAAACTTTGAACTGGCGCGCCTGACAGGAATCGAACCTGCAACCGTCGGCTTAGAAGGCCGATGCTCTATCCGGTTGAGCTACAGGCGCAGTGCACTTTTAGCGTGCAGAGCACCCGCTGGTCGGGGCAGAGGGATTCGAACCCACGACATCCAGCTCCCAAAGCTGGCGCTCTACCAGGCTGAGCTATACCCCGATTGCTTCGAAACCTCGTCCGCTTACGCAAGCCGAAGCTTAGAAATGCTACGGGTGACGCTTCGCCTAGTCAATCCGTATCGAAGCACACCGAACTTCAAACTTATCGTCCGGCACCACAATGGCGGTGTTTTGCCTTTGTAGTAAGAGTGCAGTGCGAACACTGCGCTCCTTGAATAATGGCGCGCCCGGAGAGATTCGAACTCCCGACCACCAAGTTCGTAGCCTGGTACTCTATCCAACTGAGCTACGGGCGCGCGGTAAAAACTTCTGCCTTTGTCGCCGATCTGCCGAAACAGAAGGCGCCGAAGCGAGAAGCGGAATTATTCAGACTCCGGGCACGATCGTCAATACTTTTTTCAGAAAAATTTCATTTCGATGTATCGGAGCGTTCATCGAGGAAGCCGTGATTTGGGCGCTGCGGCTTTGTTTGGACGTCCGAATGGGTGGGGCGTGAGGACGGCTGCTGCGCTAGCCTGTGAGGGGTGAGAAGTTAGGAGTGAGAGCTCGCATTGGCACTCCCCTAACTCCTAACCGGCCGCTAAGCGGCCATCCTCACAGCTCGCGAAGCGAGCGCCCTAACAAAAAAGGCGGCCCTCAGGCCGCCTTTTCCAAATCAACTCTGCGTCGCCGGATCGCCCACCTTCGCACCCGCATCGCCACGTGGCGGCGGAGGCGGCGGCGTGGACGACGTCGATGACGTCTTCGACCAATCGGCCGGCGGGCCAGGCGTGCGGCCCGACATGATGTCGTCGATCTGGTGCGCGTCGATGGTCTCGTACTGCAACAACGCATCGGACATCACATGCAGCTTGTCGATGTTCTCGGTGAGCAACTGCTTGGTACGCGCGTAGGCGCGATCAAGAATGTTGCGCACGACTTCGTCGATCTTGCGTGCGGTCTCGTTGGAGACATTCTTGTGCTGCGTCACCGAACGGCCGAGGAAGACTTCGTCCTCTTCTTCGCCGTAGGTCACCGGACCGAGTTCGTCGGACAGGCCCCACTTGGTCGCCATGTTGCGCGCCATCTTGGTTGCACGCTCGATGTCGTTCGAAGCACCGGTGGTGACCTTGTCGGCACCGAAGATCAGCTCTTCGGCCACACGGCCGCCGTACAGCGAGCACAGCTGCGATTCGATCGCCACGCGGTTCATGCTGTACTTGTCGCCTTCGGGCAAGTACATCGTGACGCCCAGCGCACGGCCGCGCGGAATGATGGTGACCTTGTAGACCGGGTCGTGCTCGGGCACGAGGCGGCCGACGATGGCATGACCGGCTTCGTGATATGCCGTCAGCTTCTTCTCGTCTTCGCTCATCGCCATTGAGCGACGCTCGGTGCCCATCAGAATCTTGTCGCGCGCCTTGTCCAGATGAATCATGCGCACGTCGCGCGCGTTCTCACGCGCGGCGAACAGCGCCGCTTCGTTGACGAGGTTGGCCAGGTCCGCGCCGGAGAAACCGGGCGTACCGCGTGCAATCACCATCGGATTGACGTCGCTGGCCACCGGCACCTTGCGCAGATGCACCTTGAGGATCTGCTCACGGCCCTTCACGTCCGGCAGGCCGACCACGACCTGGCGATCGAAACGGCCCGGACGCAGCAGCGCCGGATCGAGCACGTCGGGACGGTTGGTGGCCGCGATGACAATGATGCCCTCGGTGCCCTCGAAGCCGTCCATTTCGACCAGCAACTGGTTGAGCGTCTGCTCGCGCTCGTCATGACCGCCGCCCAGACCGGCACCGCGATGACGACCGACCGCATCGATTTCGTCGATGAAGATGATGCACGGCGCGTGCTTCTTGGCCTGCTCGAACATGTCGCGCACGCGGCTGGCGCCGACACCGACGAACATTTCGACGAAGTCGGAACCGGAGATGGAGAAGAACGGCACCTTGGCTTCGCCGGCGATCGCCTTGGCGAGCAGCGTCTTGCCGGTACCGGGCGGGCCGACCATCAGCACGCCGCGCGGAATCTTGCCGCCGAGCTTCTGGAACTTGCCCGGATCGCGCAGGAACTCGACCAGCTCGCCGACTTCTTCCTTCGCTTCGTCGCAACCGGCGACGTCGCTGAAATTGACCTTGATCTGGTCCTCGCCCTGCAGCTTGGCGCGCGAACGGCCGAAGCTCATCGCACCGCGTCCGCCGGCACCGGCCTGCATCTGCCGCATGAACCAGATGAACACGCCGACGATCAGAATGATCGGTAGCCAGTTGAGCAGCAGGCCAAGCAGCGAGAAGCCGTTATTGGACGGCTCCTGGCGAACCTCGACGCCCTTGTCCTGCATCTGCTTGACGACCGTGCTGGTCGACCAGCCGAGCACCGGCGCGACAGTGCGGAACGAACTGCCGTCCTTGAGTTTGCCGCTGATCGCGGCGGGCTGGTCGGCGCTGATGGTTGCGCTGGACACGTTGCCGTTGTCCACGCTCTGCACGAAGCTGCTGTAAGGCAGATCCGACGACGAGCCGCCATGCGGGTTGAAGCTCTGGAAAACGGTGAGCAGGATCACTGCGATCACTAACCAGAGCAGCAAATTTTTAGCCATTTCATTCATGCACGGTTCTCGCCCGGTTGCCCGCTACCGACCTTGCGACCGGTAGCGAGGGCATATACCTCTCGCGAACGGGCGCGAGAGGCCTTTGGTTTACGCATAGTCACGCGGCTGAACTCCGCGCGCAAGTTGCGCAAGTAATCGTCGAAGCCGGCCCCCTGGAACAGCTTGATCAGGAAAGACCCGCCTGGCTTGAGCCAGTGCCGGCTGAAATCGAGCGCCAGATCGGCCAGGTCCATTGCCCTGATCTGATCGGCCAGCGCTACACCACTCATATTGGGGGCCATATCGGAGAGCACAAGATCGACCTTCTGACCGTCCAGTCGACTTTCCAGCTCCTTGAGCACGGATTCCTCGCGAAAATCGCCCTGCAGGAAGTCCACGCCGCCGATACCCTGCATCGGCAGGATGTCCATGGCGATGATCGTGCCCTTATCGCCCATGCGCTGGCGCACGAGCTGCGACCAGCCGCCCGGGGCGGCGCCCAGGTCGACCACGCGCATGCCGGGCTTGAGCAGCTTATCGCGGTCGATGAGCTCCTCAAGCTTGAAGGCCGCGCGCGAACGCATGCCTTCGGCCTGGGCCTTCTTCACGAAGACGTCGTCGAAATGTTCCCGCAGCCAGCGGGAACTGCTTTTGCTGCGAGACATCGTCGGCAACGGCCACAGGTAAGGGGGATGGCCGCATGATACCCTTTACGGTCCATCTGCCGCGAATCCGAGACTGAACGCATGGCCCTTTCCCCTTCACAGCGCCGCTACCTGCGCAGCCTGGCTCACGACCTGAGCCCGGTGATCCTGCTCGGCGCCAAGGGCGCGACCGATGCGGTGCTCAAGGAGCTGGACCTGGCCCTGTCCCATCACGAGCTGGTCAAGGTGAAGCTGTCCGGCGGCGACAAGGACGAGCGCCAGGAGCAGATCGACTTCCTGAGCCAGGGTACCCGTGCCGAAAGCGTCCAGCAGATCGGCCATATCGTGGTCCTGTTCCGCCGCAACGAGGACGAGCCCAAGCTCGCCCTGCCCCGCTAATGGACCTCGCGCTCGACCGCCCGGGCGATTTCCTGTTCGTGCGGCGTGTTGTCGCACGCGCGATTACGGTCATGGACCGGGAAATCACCCAGAGTTTCCTGCTGGCGCCGGATCAGGCCGTGGAAGGCTGGCCGGTCAACGACGCCAAGGCCCTGACCGCCGCCCAGGTCGACGACATCCTGGCGCTGAAGCCGGAACTGGTGATCCTGGGTACCGGCGAACGCCAGGTATTCCCCCCCGCCGAGTTCATGGCCGGTTTCCTGCGCAAAGGCGTGGGGATCGAGGTAATGGACAACGGCGCGGCGGCACGGACGTACGACTTGCTCGCCGGTGAAGGGCGACGGGTTGTCGTCGCCTTCATTCTGCCTTTGGAGTAAGGACGCTTCGCTGTGAGGACGGCCGCGGGCGGCCTGTTAGGTGTGAAGTGCAAAAGCTGCGCAAGCCGTTATGCCCCTACCTCCTAACAGCGAAGCGCCCTCACTTCGAGGGTAAATACCCCAGCGGATCGACCGGATTGCCGTCCTTGCGGATCTGGAACTGCAACTCGTCGCGTGACGCGCCCGTGGCGCCCATTTCCGCGATCTGCTGGCCCGCGGTGACCTTCTGACCTTCCTTGACCAGACGCTTGCGGTTGTGACCGTAGGCGGAAAGGAAGCTGTCGCTGTGCTTGATGATGATCAGCTCGCCGTAGCCGACCAGGCCATTGCCGCTGTAAACGACGACGCCGTCGGCGGCCGCGCGGATGGGGTCGCCAGCCTTGCCGAGCACTTCAATGCCGGGAATCGCATCGCCGCTCTGGAAACGCTTGCCGAGCTGACCGTCGGCGGGCCAACGCCAGACCACCCCGCCCTGCGAGCGCGTACCGCCGGGCGATGGCGCCACTGCCGCCGGGGGCGGCGGGGGCGGTTGCGTGGCTGGAGACTGCGTCGGCGCACCAGCCACCGGCACGACCGTACTGGTGGGCACGGCAGGCGTGGCGGTACCGGTCGAGGCCGGTTTGGGCGCGGAAGCGGCAGGCGCGGGTTTGCCGGTATCGGCGGTATTGGCAGGAACGTCTTCGAACATCGGCTCCGCAGGCGGCGGTGGCGCGACAGCCGGCGTGGGCTTGTTGGCAGGTACCACGACAGGCGCAGCGGCGATGGCCGCCGGCTTGGCGCCACTGCCACCGGCAGGCGACAGGCGCAGCACCTGCCCCGGCCAGATCGTGTAAGGCGCCTGGATATTGTTCCATTGCGCCAGATCGCGGAAATCCACCTTGTTACGGAAGGCGATCGAATACAGCGTATCGCCATGCACCACCTGGTAACTGCCGCCAGGCACCTGCGTGCGCGCGGGAACGGGCGCGGAGGTCCGCGGCGCCGAACCGGACGATGCGGCCGGCTCGACCCGCACCGAGTGGGTCATGCTGCCGCAGGCAGCCACGCTCATGGCCAGAACGGAAATCGCAGCGAGCCGGACGGAAAGATTCATGGTCGCCAGCATACCTAGGCGCAATGGGGATTTCATACGGGACACCGATCTCCTTTCGACATCGCTTAAGGCACGTCAACGTGACAGAAGCCACCACGCCACCAGGGCGATCAGGATCACCACGACCGCCCAGCCGATCCATTCGATATTTTTCTGCAGCATGCGTTCGGCGCGCTCGCCGAACAGGCGTACAAGAATCGCCAGCAGCCACACTCGCTTGCCACGACCGACCGCAACGCAGGCCAGGAACGGGATCAACGGCACACCGACGATACCCGCCGCCCAGGTAACGAACTTCATCGGTACGACCGGCTGCAACGCGGCCAGCGCGAGCACGGCGAGCAGCCCCAGCCAATGCTGGTTCATCTCGGTGCGCAGACTATCGACGCCCTTTTGAATCGGCTCTAGCAGATGCAGGGTATCGAGCAGCGGATGCAGGGCCTGAAACGCCCAATGCCCGAGCGAGTAACCGACGATCGAACCGAGCAGGGAAAACAGCAGGCTGATATTGGCGTAGAAGAACGCCTTGTGCCGTTTGCCGAGCATCATCGGCGCGAGCATCACTTCCGGCATGATCGGAAAGATGAAGGCTTCGACGAAACTCAGGCCGGACAGATACCAGACCGCACGGGGATGGCGCGCCCAGACCAGTACGCGCGCATAAAGCGAACCGAACAGCCGCATCAGCCGATACCGCCAAGCAGCGGCACGAAACTGACGGCAGCGAGTTCTTCCTGGGTGAAATCGCCGTTGCCGTCGCCGCGCATGCGGATCAAGGTCTGGCTGCTGGGCGAGCCAACCGGTGCGACCAGCACGCCGGTGGGGCTCAATTGATCGAGCAACTGCGTCGGCACGGTATCTCCGGCGGCGGTAAGAATGATCGCATCGAACGGCGCTTCGTCCGGCCAACCGAGCTTGCCGTCGTCATGGCGCGAGCGGATCTGCGTCAGGCCGAGCTGACGAAAACGCCGGCGCGCCTGGCGCAACAATTCTTCGATGCGCTCGACGGTGAACACCTGCGGCACCAGGCCGGCCAGCACGGTGGCCTGATAACCCGAGCCGGTGCCGATCTCCAAGACTTTCTGCGGCACGCCGAATTCGAGCAGCGCTTCGCTCATGCGTGCGACCACCCACGGCTGCGAAATGGTCTGGCCATGGCCGATCGGGAGCGCCGTGTTCTCGTACGCGCGCGAGTGCAGCGCCTGATCGATGAAATGGTGGCGCGGCACGTTACGGATGACATCGATGACGCGTGGGTCCTTGATGCCTTCTTCCTTGAGTTTGGCAACCAGGCGATCGCGCGCGCGTTGCGAGGTCATCCCCTCGCCTTTGAGCATGGCCGGCGGCAGTGGATGCGTGTTCATCAAGCCGCCTTTCCATCCGCATCGGCAGCCATGCCTTCGGTCAGCGTGGTCATCCAGCTGCTGACTTTTTCCAGCGCCTGAAACCGCGTGAGATCGACATGGATCGGCGTGACCGAGATAAAACCGCGCTGCACGGCATTGAAGTCGGTGCCGGGACCGGCATCGTCGACATCGCCTGCCGGGCCGATCCACCAGATCGGCTTGCCGCGCGGGTCGGTGGCCTTGATGCACGGCGCCGAGCGATGGCGCTTGCCCAGACGGGTGACTTCGAAACCCCGGATCTCCGACCACGGCCGGTCGGGCACGTTGACGTTGAGAATGGTGTCGGCAGGCAGCGGATCGACCAGCAGGCGCTGCATCAGCTGCAACACGGCCTGCGCCGCCGATTCGTAATGCTCGCCCTTGTGATCGCGGCTGACCAGCGAGACGGCAATCGCCGGCAAGCCGAGAAAGCGCCCTTCCATGGCCGCTGAGACGGTGCCGGAATAGATCACGTCATCGCCAAGATTGGCCGAGTTGTTGATACCGGAAACGACGATGTCCGGTTCGTAGTCGAGCATGCCGGCCAGTGCCAGATGCACGCAGTCGGTGGGCGTGCCGGCAACGCGGTAATAGCGGTTGCCCATGTCCAGCACCCGAATCGGTGCATCCAGGGTCAGGGAGTTGCTCGCCCCCGATCGATCGCGATCGGGCGCCACTACCGTGACCTCGCCCACCGCGCTCAGGCGATCGGCAAGCACGCGGATACCTGGGGCATCCACGCCATCGTCATTGCTAACAAGAACTCGCATCATGATCCGTCTAGAACCTGCCCAGGGCACATCCCCCGGACGCGCCCACAAGGTCTGAAGTCTACCGGAGCGGACAAGAGGTTTCACACTTTGTGGATTCGGGCGCCGAGCAAAGTATGCTCAGCACAGGTCCCGGACTTTCGTGCATGAAACGACGCCCCGCCAATCCCATCAGCGACGACGACGCCCGCCTGTTCAGAGAGGCGATCGGCGAGGTTCGCCAGCTGGACCCGGTCGAGCTGCCGCCGGCCGCGCCCAAGCCCAAGCCGCGGGCGCATATGTTCGAGGCGGATGAAGCAGCCGTGCCTTCCGAGTTGCTGGAGATGGCCTTCGATCCCGCACTGATGGAAGTCGGCGAAGAGCTCAGTTATCTACGAGACGGCTATCCGCCCAAACTGCTGCGCCATTTGAAGCGCGGCCAGTACAGCATCGAAGACGATATCGACCTGCACCACATGAACGCGGCAGCGGCACAGCAGACGATCGTGGAGTTTCTTGCCGAGGCGCATCACAACGGCTTTCATTGCGTGCGCATCGTGCATGGCAAGGGCTTGCGCTCGAAAGCCGCGGGGCCGGTGCTGAAGGTGCTGACGGATCGGATGCTGCGGCGGCGCGACGATGTGATTGCGTTTGCGTCGGCGCGGCCGGCGCAGGGTGGGACGGGGGCGGTGTTGGTTTTGCTTAAGGATTGAGGTTGCGGTCGCGACTGAAGTCGCTCCTACAAACTTAGGCAGGCCCGGCTAGCTTGTAGGAGCGACTTCAGTCGCGACCAAGCCGATCAGACTGGAATGTCCTGCTTGGTCTGCGCCAGCTCACGCACCACCACCGTCGCATAAGCACCCGCCGGCAACTCGAACGACAACTCCAACGCATCGGCCTCCAGCCAACGCCAACGCAACCCCTGCGGCATCAGGCGCAGCGGACGCCGCTCCTGCTCCATGCGCGCCCCCGCCAATCCCTTGGCAAGATCTTCATCAGCCGCAGCGATCTCACGCTCAAGCGCACCGGCATCGCCCTGCGCCGGCGTCTCGCCATCGCCCCATAGCGGACCCGACGGATGAATGTCGCCCTTGGCCAAGCGCCCGGCCAGCACATCGTCGAACGGCTCGGGACCGAACCACGAACGCGAACCGGCCAACGACCATATCTCGCCGTCGAGCGGACTGTCCCATGCCGCTCGCTCGATCCGTGCCGCGAGCAGATGATTGAATATCTCCGAGCGCGCGGCCGAAAGCAGAAACGCACGCTTGTCGCGGTCGACCCGGCGACCGGCAAACATCGCCCGTGCCTGCGCCACATTGCCACCTTCGCGGCCAAAGCGCTGCTCGCCGAAATAATTGGGCACGCCACGCTGCGCGATCTGCGCAAGTACCTGCTCAGCGGCCGCGCGATCGCCTTCCACGTCGCGCAACACAAGCACGAACCGATTCCCACGTAAGGCACCGCGCTTCAACTTGCGTCGATGCCTGGTGGCCGCGAGCACCTTGGCTTCGGTCGAGGGAAAGGCCGTCCAGTCCGGCTCCGGCTTACCGGCAAGCCCGACCGAAAACGTCTGCCGCGTCACGGCGTGGCGGTCCTTCAGGCCGGCATAGCCGACGTTGAGCGGCGGCACACCGGCATAACGGGCCAGCTCGCGTGCTACCCAATCGGTATTCGCGCCGCGCTTCTCCACCCACAGCAACGCGTGCTCGCCCTCGCCGTCCGCGTCATAGCCGAGAATCTCCTCCACGACAAAGTCCTCCGGAGCGACACGCAGTCGCGCGGAGAGAGGCGGTTGGCCATAGGCGGTGGGCAGCTCGGACATGCAGTACTCGGGATAAAGGGGCGTGGCAGTTTAGGTCAGAAAGACGGTTGCCAGGCCCAGGAAAATAAAAAAGCCGCCGCTATCGGTCATGGCAGTGATCAGCACGCTCGAACCCAGCGCCGGATCGCGACCGAAACGGGTCATCAATATCGGGATGCCTACGCCGCAGAACGCGGCAAGCAACAGGTTCAAGGTCATTGCCGAAGTCATCACCACGCCGAGCGCCACGTTGCCATAGAGCAGCCATGCGACGACGCCGATCACGCCACCCCAGACCAGGCCGTTGACCAGCGAAACCAGCAGCTCCTTGCGCCATAGACGCTTGGCGCTGTCGGTGGTGATCTGATCGAGCGCCAGCGCACGCACGATCATGGTGATGGTCTGGTTGCCGGAATTGCCGCCGATACCGGCCACGATCGGCATCAGCGTTGCCAAGGCGACCAGCCGCTGGATCGATCCTTCGAACAGACCGATCACGCGCGACGCGATAAAGGCGGTAACCAGATTGATCGCCAGCCACGCCCAGCGGTTGCGTACCGAGGCCCAGACCGAGGCGAAGATGTCTTCCTCTTCGCGCAGGCCGCCGCGGCTCAGCGCTTCGCTTTCGCTCTCTTCGCGAATCACATCCAGCATGGCGTCGACGGTGATACGACCGATCAGATGCCCACCCGAATCGACCACCGGCGCGGTCACCAGATCGTAGCGCTCGAAGGCCTGCGCCACATGATAGGCATCGTCATCAGGCGCGAAGGTGTTGACGTCGGGCGCCATCACCTCGCTGACCATCTTGTCCGGCGAGTTGACCAGCAGCCAGTGCAGCGGCAACACGCCGGTCAACACGTTCTCGTGATTGATCACGAACAGCTTGTCGGTCTGTTCGGGCAGTTCGTCGAAACGGCGCAGATAACGCAGCACGGTTTCCAGGCTCACATCCTCGCGGATGGTCACCATCTCGAAATCCATCAACGCGCCGAGTTGATCGTCCGCATAGGACAGCGCCGATTGCACGCGCTCGCGCTGCTGCGCATCGAGGCTGGCCATCAGCTCGGGCAGCACTTCCTCAGGCAGGTCTTCGACCAGGTCGGCCAGTTCGTCGGCATCGAGCGGTTCGACCGCGGCGAGGATTTCGCCCTGATCCATATCCGCGATCAACGACTCGCGCACCGCGTCGGAAACTTCGAGCAGGATTTCGCCGTCGCTATCGGATTTGACCCGATGCCAGACCGTCAGGCGATCGTCGGGCGGCAGCGACTCGAGAATATAGGCAACGTCGGCCGGATGCAGATCGTCGAGCTGATCGCGCAATTTGCCCAGGATATCGTCGACGACCGCCTGATCCACCGCGAGCGCTTCGTCGTCATCGTGACGCTCGCTGGTCGCAGATCGATACAGACGCAGTAGCTCGACCACTGCCGCCATCTTTTCGTGAAGGCGAACGCTGGAACTGTGGACCGCCTCGTTCACGGCTGCACCAACAGCACACAAGCTTGTGCCGCAATCCCCTCGCCGCGCCCGGTAAACCCGAGCTTTTCCGTGGTAGTGGCCTTGACGCTGATATCGTCGACGCCGCAGCCGATCACTTCGGCCAGCCGCTCGCGCATCGCTTGCGCATGCGGGCCGACCTTGGGGGCTTCGCAGATCACCGTGATGTCGGCATTGCCCAAGCTATAACCGCGCTCACGCATCAGTTGCACGGCATGCCGCAGAAAAGCACTGCTGTCCGCATCGCGCCAGCGTTCGTCCGACGGCGGAAAGTGGCGGCCGATGTCGCCCATCGCCAGGGCGCCGAAGATGGCGTCGCACAGCGCGTGAATCACGACGTCGCCATCGGAATGCGCAATGATGCCCTGACGATGCGGCACACGCACACCGCCCAGCATGACGAAGTCACCTTCGCCAAACACATGCACATCGAAACCCTGGCCTATCCGCATCATGCGATCGTATTCCTTGTCTGGAGCCGGTGCAGCAGAAACTCGGCGAGCGCGAAGTCCGTCGCGGTCGTCACCTTGATATTGTCCTCGGCGCCTTCTACCAGCAGTGGCGCGAAACCCGCACGCTCCATCGCCATCGCCTCGTCACTGACGGTAACGCCTGCATCGATGGCCGCCTGCAGCGCCGCCGACAGTTGAGCGCGACGGAACATCTGCGGCGTGAAGGCGCGCCAGCGATGATCGCGCGGCTCGGTGACCTGGCTGCGACCGGCATCGTCGGCCCGTTTTAGCGTATCGCGCAGCGGCGCGCCGAGCAGGCCGCCATCGACTTCGCTGCCGCGCTCGATCAGCGTAGTGATATCCGCATGTCGTACACACGGGCGCGCAGCGTCGTGCACCAGCACGAAATCGTCGGCGCGAACTTCCGGCGGCAAGGCATGCAGACCGGCAAGCACCGAATCGCAGCGCTCGGCACCACCGGTAGTGGCAAGCAACGGCTTGCCCCAGCTCCGGTCGATACCGCTCCAACGTTCATCGTCGACAGCAAGCACGACCACCAGGCCGGCGATCAAGGGATGTGCCGCCAATTGATCGAGCGTGCGCTCGATCAACGGACGTCCCGCCAGCGGCATGTACTGTTTTGGCACCGGGCCGCCGACCCGCATGCCGCGTCCTGCCGCCGGCACGACGCACCACAGTTGCGCGGCCATGCTCAAGGCCCGCCGGTCGAGCTAGCGGGTGCCGGCACGGAACTGCCGGCCGCCGGCTTTTCTACCACCTGATAGAACACCTCGCCGGGCTTGATCAGGCCCAGCTCGCTGCGTGCGCGCGCCTCGACCGCCTGTTCGCCGTTCTTGAGATCTTTCACGTCCGCTCCCAGCGCCTGGTTGCGCTGGAGCAGACGATCGTTCTCGTCACGTTGCTTCTGGACGGAGGCACGCAGGCCGTCGACCTCGCGCATGCCGCCATGACTGCCCCACAGCTTCAGCTGCAGGCCAATCAGTATCAGCAACAAGATGAGCGCGACCCAACGCAGCATGGCGTGCCGTCACTCCGTCACTTAGCTCGGCAAATGGGCGAGGTTCGGAAAGGCATGGCGACCGGCATAGCGTGCCGATGCACCCAGCTGTTCCTCGATCCGCAGCAACTGGTTGTACTTGGCCACGCGATCGGTACGGCACAGCGAACCGGTCTTGATCTGCGTCGCGGTCGTAGCCACGGCGATATCCGAGATCGTGGTGTCCTCGGTTTCACCCGAACGATGCGACACGATCGCGGCGTACTTGGCCGCATCGGCCATGGCGATGGCTTCGAGCGTTTCGGACAAGGTGCCGATCTGGTTGACCTTGATAAGGATCGCGTTGGCGATCTTCTTGTCGATGCCTTCGCGGAAAATCTTCGGGTTGGTCACGAACAGGTCGTCGCCGACCAGCTGCACGCTCTTGCCGATCTTGTCGGTCAGCAGCTTCCAGCCGTCCCAATCGCCTTCGGCCATGCCGTCTTCGATGGTGACGATCGGATACTGCTTGGCCCAACTGGCCAGCACGTCGACGAATTCGGCCGGGCTGTATGCCTTGCCTTCGCCTTCCAGATCGTACTTGCCGTTCTTGAAGAACTCGGAGCTGGCCACGTCCAGGCCCAGCAGGATGTCGCTGCCGATCTTGAAGCCGGTCTTGTTCACCGCTTCGAGAATCGTGTCCAGGGCTTCCACGTTGGAGCGCAGGTTCGGCGCAAAGCCACCCTCGTCACCGACTGCCGTATTGAGGCCCTTGCCCTTCAACACACCCTTGAGCGCGTGAAAGATTTCGGTACCGGCGCGCAGCGCCTCGGCAAAGTTCGGCAGGCCGACCGGCAGCACCATGAATTCCTGCACGTCGACATTGTTGTCGGCATGCGCGCCGCCGTTGATGATGTTCATCATCGGCACCGGCAGATCGCCGGGCTTGCCGTTGGAGAGATAACTCCACAGCGGCTCCTTGCGCGCATTCGCCACCGCGTGCGCGGCGGCCATGGAAACGCCGAGCAGCGCGTTCGCGCCCAAGCGGCCCTTGTTCGGCGTGCCGTCCAGCGCAATCAGCTTGTCGTCGAGACCTTTCTGATCGGCCGCGTCAAAGCCCTTGAGCGCATCGGCGATCGCGCCGTTGACGTTGCCCACCGCATTGCGCACGCCCTTGCCGAGGTAACGCGACTTGTCGCCATCGCGCAGTTCGACGGCTTCGCGCGAGCCGGTGGAGGCACCGCTCGGTACCGCGGCGCGGCCAAAGCCGCCGCCAGCCAGTGTGACTTCCGCTTCGAGTGTCGGGTTACCGCGGGAATCGAGGATCTCACGAGCGTGGATGCGGGTGATCTGTGTCGACATTAATTGTTGCCCCTAATCGGTGATTACTTGAAGAGCCAGAACATGGCGATGGCGATAACAAGAAACAGGATGACCACGACCACGCGATAGAACCGCTGGAACCGCCGGGTGATGTTCAACGCCTGTTCCTGCTTGGCGATGGCCACCTCGCTGTTCTTCCGGTAGAGCTCCAGATGCTCGCGCTGAATATCACGGATTTCAGTCAACAACTGCACCTGCGATTCTTCCGTGGACATGCGCTTCCCTCAGTTCGGAACGATGGTGTTTTCCAGAAAGCCGTGGCGCTTGGTGACCTGGTCGAGTTCAAGCAGGGTCGCCAGCAAGGCTTCCATCTTGTCCAGCGGCCAGGCATTGGGGCCGTCGCTCAGTGCCTTGGCCGGGTTGGGATGCGTCTCGGCGAACAGGCCGGCAACACCGACCGCAACCGCCGCACGCGCCAGCACCGGCACGAATTCGCGCTGACCGCCCGAACTGGTGCCCTGCCCGCCGGGCAACTGCACCGAATGGGTCGCATCGAATACCACCGGACAGGCAGTGTCGCGCATCACGCTCAGCGAGCGCATGTCCGAGACCAGATTGTTGTAGCCGAAGCTCGCGCCGCGCTCGCAGACCATGATGTCGTCGTTGCCGACGGCCTTGGCCTTGTCGACCACGTTCTTCATGTCCCAGGGCGACAGAAACTGGCCCTTCTTGATGTTCACCGGCTTGCCGGCGCGCGCCACGTTCTGGATGAAATCGGTCTGGCGGCACAGGAAGGCGGGCGTCTGCAGGACATCCACCACCGCGGCGACTTCGTTCATCGGCGTGTATTCGTGGACATCGGTCAGCACGGGCACGCCGATCTGGCGCTTGACCTCGCCAAGGATGCGCAGGCCCTCCTCCATGCCCGGGCCACGAAAGCTCTGGCTGGAGGAACGGTTGGCCTTGTCGAAACTCGACTTGAAGATGAAGTTGATGCCGAGCCTGCCGGTGATCTCCTTGAGTTTGCCGGCCACGTCGAGCTGCAATTGCTCGGACTCGACCACGCAAGGGCCAGCGATCAGGAAGAACGGCTTGTCGAGACCTACGTCGAAACCACAGAGCTTCATGCCGCCGACTCCTTCGCCAGCAACTGGCCTTCACGCACCGCCTTGTATTCGCGCGCGGCGTGGACAAAACCGATAAACAGCGGGTGGCCGTCGCGCGGGGTGGAGGTGAACTCCGGATGCGCCTGGCAACCCAGGAACCACGGATGCTTCTGGCGCGGCAGCTCGACGATTTCGACCAGCAGGTCGTCCATCGACTTGCCCGACACCACCATGCCGAGGTCTTCGAACATCTGGCGATAGCGGTTGTTGAACTCGTAACGGTGGCGATGGCGCTCGCGCACCACCTCCTGACCGTACAGCTCGCGCGCCAGCGTGCCGGCCTTGAGGCGGCATTCCTGCGCACCCAGGCGCATGGTGCCGCCCAGGTCCGAACGCTCGGTACGCTGTTCGACTTCGCCGCTGGCGGTGGTCCACTCGGTAATCAGCGCGATCACCGGGTTGGGATTGTTGCGATCGTTCTCGCTCGAATCGGCATCGGTCAGGCCGGCGACGTTGCGCGCGAAATCGACCACGGCCGCATGCATGCCGTAGCAGATGCCGAAATACGGCACGCCATGCTCACGGGCGTACTTGGCCGCGAGCACCTTGCCTTCGAAGCCGCGCTTGCCGAAACCACCCGGTACCAGGATCGCGTCGGCCTTGCCCAGTACCTTGCCGGCGCCGTCGGCCTCGATCTGCTCCGAGTCGATCCATTCCAGGTTGACGCGGGTCTGCTGCTTGATGCCGCCGTGGCGCAGCGCCTCGCCCAGGGACTTGTAGGCGTCCTTGTGCTCGACGTACTTGCCGACGATGGCGACGGTGATTTCGTCCTTCGGATGCTCGACCGCATCGACCGTGCGCTGCCAGCTGGACAGATCGGCCGGGCCGGCGTCCAGCCCCAGGCGCTTGACGACGATGTCGTCCAGGCCCTGCTTGTGCAGCCACAGCGGCTGCTTGTAGATGATATCCACGTCGTTGGCGCTGATGACCGCGTGTTCCGGCACATTGGTGAACAGGGCGATCTTGCGGCGCTCGCCTTCGGGCAGCGTCTGCTCGCAGCGGCACAGCAGCACATCCGGCTGGATACCGATCGAGCGCAGCTCCTTGACCGAGTGCTGGGTCGGCTTGGTCTTGATCTCGCCGGCGGCCTTGATATACGGCACCAGGGTCAGGTGCATGAACAGGCACTTTTCCGGGCCATGCTCGATGCGCAGCTGGCGGATGGCCTCCAGGAACGGCAGCGACTCGATGTCGCCGACCGTGCCGCCGATCTCGACCAGGGCGACGTCGAAGCCGCGGGTGGCCTCATGGATGCAGTGCTTGATCTCGTCGGTGATATGCGGGATCACCTGGACGGTAGCGCCCAGGTAATCGCCGCGGCGCTCCTTGCGGATCACCGATTCGTAGATCTTGCCGGTCGTAATGGAGTTCTTGCCGGTCAGGCGGGTATGGACGAAGCGCTCGTAGTGGCCCAGGTCCAGGTCGGTCTCGGCGCCGTCGTCGGTCACATAGACCTCGCCGTGCTGGAAGGGACTCATGGTGCCCGGATCCACATTGATGTACGGATCGAGCTTCATCATGGTGACCGAGAGACCGCGCGCTTCCAGGATGGAAGCAAGCGACGCCGCTGCGATGCCCTTACCTAAGGAGGACACCACACCGCCGGTGACGAAAATCAGGGGGGTCATGGGAAGCAGCCGTGCTGGAAATCGGCATTTTAGAGGAAGACGGGCCAAGCTGCGAGATGTCATGAACGATCCGGCCCGGGGATTCAGCCGGCCGCGGCGCCAGCGTGCCCCGAAAACGACAAAAGGGGCTTGCAGCCCCTTTTGTCTCAAACCGCTTGGCGAAGCCGCCTGACGGGGATCAATCGCCCGTCGTCGAGGGCATGTTCATCGGCATCGGATGCATCATGTTTTCGTTCATGTTGTGCAGCACCCACAGCGAGCCGCAGACCACGATGGCAATGATCAGGCCGGTAAACAGGAAGATCGCCAGGTTGCTGCGCTGCTCCGGGGCGGTGCCCATATGAAGGAAGTACACCAGCTGGACCACCAGCTGTGCCACCGCCAGCACCACGATGGCAGGCAGGATGGCGCCGTGCGGCAGCTTGCCGCTCATCACCGCGCCGAACGAGGCCAGGGTCAGCACCAGCGACAGGACGAAACCGACGATGTAGCTCTTCCAGCTGCCGTGCGAGCCGGCATGCCCGGCGGCATGAGAGGGATGGGTCGCGCTCGACATCACAGCACTCCGCGCAGGTAGACAAAGGTGAACACGCAGATCCAGACCAGATCCAGGAAGTGCCAGAACAGGCTCAGGCAGTTCAGGCGACGCTGAACCACGCCGTCCAAGCCGAACTTGTGAACCTGGTGAATCATCGTCAGCAGCCAGAACAGGCCTGCGGTGACGTGCAGGCCGTGGGTGCCGACCAGGCCGAAATAGGCCGACAGGAAGGCGCTCTTGTCCGGACCCGCGCCCTCGTGGATCAGCTTGGCGAATTCATACACCTCCATGCCGATAAAGCCGGCGCCGAACAGGAAGGTCACCGCCAGCCAGGCCTGCACCGCGCCCTTGCGGCCGGCCTGCATGCTGAGCATGGCGCCGCCGAAGGTGAAGCTGGAAACCAGCAGCAGCATGGTTTCGCCGAGCACGAACGGCAGCTCGAACAGGTCCTTGCCGCTCGGGCCGCCGGCCGTGTTGCCGGCCAGCACGCTGAAGGTCGCGAACAGCACCGAGAAGATCAGGCAATCGCTCATCAGGTAGATCCAGAAACCGAGCGTGGTCTTGGATCCGTCGTCGTGGTGCGCGTGGTCGTGATGACCGCCGTGCGCCCCACCAATATGGGAAATCGTCGTGCTCATGGCTTACGCAGCCTCCTTCAGCGCCGCAAAGCGTTCGTTCTCGATGCGTGCCACCTCGCTGGCGGGCACCCAGTAATCCACGTCGCGGTCATAGCTGCGCGCGATGAACGAGCCGACCATGCCGAGCAGGCCCAGGCCGGCCAGCCACCAGATGTGCCAGATCAGGCCAAAGCACAGGAAGAAGCCCGCCACGGAGATGTACACGCCGGCGCCGGTGTTACGCGGCATATGGATGTCTTCGTAGCGCGCCGGGCGCTTGTAAGCGACGCGGCGTTCCTTGTCTTCCCAGTGCTGATCGATATCGTCGATATGCGGCACGATGGCAAAGTTGTAGAACGGCGGCGGCGAGCTGGTTGCCCACTCCAGGGTGCGGCCATCCCACGGGTCGCCCGACAGGTCCAGGTTCTGCTTGCGCTCGCGGAAGCTCACCCAGAACTGCACCAGCAGCGCGCCGATACCCAGGGCGATGATCACCGCGCCGAACGCAGCAACTACCAGGTACGGATGCCAGTCGGGGTTGGCGTAGTGGTTCATGCGGCGCGTCATGCCCATGAAGCCGAGCACGTACAGCGGCATGAAGGCCACATAGAAACCGACCAGCCAGCACCAGAACGACACCTTGCCCCAGAACTCGTTGAGCGTGAAACCGAACGCCTTGGGGAACCAGAAGTGGATCGCGGCCAGGCAACCGAACACCACGCCGCCGATGATCACGTTATGGAAATGCGCGATCAGGAACAGGCTGTTGTGCAGCACGAAGTCCGCTGCCGGCACGGCCAGCAGCACGCCGGTCATGCCGCCGATGGTGAAGGTGATCATGAAGCCGATCGTCCACAGCACCGGCGCGGTGAAGCGCACGCGACCGTGGTACATGGTGAACAGCCAGTTGAACAGCTTCACGCCGGTAGGCACCGAGATGATCATCGTCATGATGCCGAAGAAGGCATTGACGTTGGCGCCCGAACCCATGGTGAAGAAGTGATGCAGCCACACCAGGAACGACATCACGCCGATGCAGCAGGTGGCGTAGACCATCGACTTGTAGCCGAACAGCGGCTTGCCCGAGAAGGTGGAGATGATCTCGGAGAACGCGCCGAAGCACGGCAAAATCAAAATGTACACCTCGGGGTGGCCCCATACCCAGATGAGGTTGACGTACATCATCGGGTTGCCGCCAAGCTCATTGGTGAAGAAATGCGTACCGAGGTAGCGGTCGGCGGTCAGCAAGGCCAGCGTCGCGGTCAGCACCGGGAAGGCGGCCACGATCAGGATATTGGCGACCAGCGCGGTCCAGGTGAAGACCGGCATCTGCATCATCTTCATGCCCGGCGCACGCATGCGCAGGATGGTGACGACGAAGTTGATACCGGTCAGCGTGGTGCCCAGGCCCGATATCTGCAGCGACCATATGTAGTAGTCGACACCGGTGGTTGGGCTGTATCCCAGCTCCGACAGCGGTGGATAGGCCAGCCAGCCGGTGGCGGCGAAATCGCCGACGAACATCGACAGCATCACCAGCACCGCACCGACGGCGGCCAGCCAGAAGCTCAGCGAGTTCAGGAACGGATAGGCGACGTCGCGCGCGCCGATCTGCAGCGGCACGATCACGTTCATCAGGCCGACGATCAACGGCATCGCCACGAAGAAGATCATGATCACGCCGTGGGCGGTGAAGATCTGGTCGTAGTGATGCGGCGGCAGGTAGCCGGCGGCATCGTTGTTGGCGATGGCCTGCTGCATGCGCATCATGATCGCGTCGGCAAAGCCGCGCAGCAGCATCACCAGCGCCAGGATGATGTACATCACGCCGATGCGCTTGTGATCGACCGAGGTAAACCATTCCTTCCACAGGTAGGTCCACTTGCCGTAGTACGTGATCGCACCCAGCAAGGCGAGGCCACCGACAATAACGACGGCCAGCGTGCCCATGATGATCGGCTCGTGGAACGGAACCGCATCGAGGGTAAGTTTTCCGAAAATCTGACTCAGCATGAGGTCACTCCGCGACCTTGGTTTCTGCGTGATGCATTGGCATGGGCATGTCCATCGCCATCGACTTGTCGCCGTGGGACATGTCCATACCCATGTACTTGTTGACGATCGTGCCGAAGAAATCCGGCGTGACGGTCGAGTAGTAGGTCACCGGCAGCCTGGTGCTCGGCTGCGCCAGGCTTGCGTAGCTGGTGGCGTCGAGCGCCTGCGGCACGGCCTTGGCCTGCTTGATCCAGTTGTCGAAGCCTTCCTGGGTGGTGGCGATGGCGTCGAAGCGCATATCGGAGAAGCCGGCGCCGCTGTAGTTGGCCGACAGGCCGCGGTAGACGCCCGGCTCGTTGGCGATCAGGTGCAGCTTGGTTTCCATGCCGGCCATCGAATAGACCTGGCTGCCGAGTTGCGGGATGAAGAACGAGTTCATCACCGTGTCGGAGGTGATCCGGAAATTGACCGGCACGCCGACCGGCATCGCCATCTGGTTGACCGAGGCCACGCCGTAGTCCGGGTAGATGAACAGCCATTTCCAGTCCATCGAGACCACTTCGACGGTGATCGGCTTGACGTCCGACTCCAGCGGCTTGTACGGATCGAGCGAATGCGAGGTGCGCCAGGTAATGACCGCCAGGATCGCCACGATGATGCACGGCACCGTCCACACCACCACTTCGATAGCAGTGGAGTGCGCCCACTTCGGCTTATAGGCGGCTTTCTTGTTCGAGGCGCGGAAGCGGTAGGCGAACAGCAGGGTCATCACGATGACCGGAATGACCACGACCAGCATCAAGCCGAGTGCGGTGAGAATCAGCGTGCGCTCCTGCATGCCGATATCGCCCTTGGGCGACATAAGCTCGGTACTGCAACCGGCGAGCAACACGACAGCACCTACGCAGAACATGCGCAAGACAGAGGCGAGGGATTTTTTAATCACGGTCTACCTGACGATCTTGGGGTACGCCATCGGGGATTTGGCGCCGCGCGCATTCTAACGAGGCGATAGCGCGCCTTCATCGTTACGAGACAAGATGCCGCGCCTTGCGCGTCGCGCGTTGCTCGTGTACTGCACGCTAACTTTGCGCATCGATGTCACCGCCATGACCGTCGTCGCAACGCCTCATTCCAGGCGACGATGAGGAAAATGGCTTGGTGATCGCAATCGTTCGTATCGATCAGGCAAAACCACACCACCGGCCCGATCATCGAGGCGGTAAGAAGGTACGAAATACGCGACTTGCGCTGCGTCACTTCGCCACACTCGCACGCATCGGCGCTGCTACCATGCCGCCATGAATTCGATCCCCGACCGCATCGCCGCTTTGCGCCACGCCATGCAGACCCATCGCGTGGCCGCCTGCCTGATTCCCAGCGCCGATCCACACCTGTCCGAATACCTGCCTGAACACTGGCAGGCGCGCGCTTGGGCGTCGGGCTTTACGGGTTCGGCCGGCACGCTGGTGGTCACGGCGGACCACGCCGGTATATGGACGGATGGGCGCTACTTCGAGCAGGCTCAGCATCAGCTCGAAGGGACCGGTGTGGCGCTGATGAAGCAGAAGCAGGCCCACGCCCCCGAGCACCTGACCTGGCTGGAGCAGCAGCTCGGCGAAGGCGCGGTGCTGGCGATCGCCGGCGACAGCATCGCGGCTGGTGCGGCGCAGGGCATCGCGCGCCGGATGGCGGCGATCGGTGCCCGCCTGCGTACCGATCTCGACCTGCCCGGCCTGATCTGGAGCAACCGCCCGGCGCTGCCGCGTGCCCCGATCGTCGAACATCCCCTGCACTACGCCTGCGTCAGCCGGGCCGACAAGTTCAGTCGCCTGCGCACGTCGATGCGCAAGCTCGGCGCGACCAGACATCTGATCTGCAGCCTGGACGACATCGCCTGGCTGACCAACCTGCGCGGCAGCGATGTCGAATGCAATCCGGTCTTTCTCGCCCATCTGCTGGTGGATGCGGACGATGGCGCGACGCTCTTCGTCGATCGGGGCAAACTCAATGACACGCTGGTCGGCGCGCTCGCCGCCGATGGCATCGCCATCGCCGACTACGCAACCATCGGCGACGCACTAGGCGAACTGCGTGCCAACGATGCCTTGCTGTTCGATCCCAACCGGGTGGTGAGCGCGGTAGCCGATGCCATCGCGCCGGCCGCGCGGCGCATCGAAGCGGCCAATCCGACCACCCTGTTCAAGGCGCGCAAGAACGCCGATGAGCTGGCCCATATCCGCGACGTCATGCGCCGCGACGGCGCCGCGCTGGTGCGCGCGTTCCGACGCCTGGAAGAACGGCTTGCCGCCGGCATGACGCAGACCGAACTCGATGTCGACACCTTGCTGCGCGAGGAGCGCTCGGCGCAAGCCGACTTTGTCGGCGAAAGTTTCGCCACCATCGCCGGCTATCAGGCCAACGGCGCCCTGCCGCACTACCGCGCCACACCCGAAGCGCACAGCACCCTGCAACGCCAGGGACTCCTGCTGATCGATTCGGGCGGCCAGTACCTGGGCGGCACGACCGACATCACCCGCGTGCTGGCGCTGGGACCGACCACCGACGACCAGCGCCGCGACGCCACGCTGGTGATGAAAGGCATGATCGCGTTGTCCCGCGCGCGCTTTCCGCAGGGCGCCAGCGGCCCGCAACTCGATGCCCTGGCGCGCGCTCCGTTATGGGCAGGTGCGATGGACTATGGCCATGGCACCGGTCATGGCGTGGGTTACTTCCTGAATGTGCACGAAGGCCCGCACGGCATTCGCCAGCCGGCGCCGGGCGGCGCCCTGGTGCCGCTGGAACCGGGCATGATCAGCTCGATCGAGCCGGGGCTGTACAAACCGGGCCGCTATGGCATCCGCCATGAGAACCTGGCCGTGGTGGTCGAGGCCGAGCAGAGCGAGTTCGGTGCGTTCTACGGCTTTGAAACGCTCACGCTGTGCCCGTTCGATCGGCGCGCCATGGAGCCGAGCCTGCTCAACCCGGAAGAACGGGCCTGGCTGGACGATTACCACGCGGCGGTGCGCGCTGCGCTGGCCCCGATGCTGGAAGAGGCGGACCTGGCCTGGCTGGAGCGCCACTGTGCACCGCTATAGCTCCGTGCGAAAACCACACGCACATTGATGTTGTGAGGGGACGGTCGCGACTGAAGTCGCTCCTACAAACTAGCCATGCCCAGCTAGCTTGTAGGAGCGACTTCAGTCGCGACCGCGGCATCGCAGGCTGGCCGCGCACCAGGGCCTGCCAGCCTCAACTTTTGCGACAACCCACTATTATCGTCGCCAGAGCCCGCCTCCCGCCTCAAAACTTGACCTCCCGTCGCCCGACACCCATTCTCCCGCGCCTGACCTGAGTAACCTGGCTACGCATGAACACCCGCTATAACGCCGCCGATATCGAAGTCCTGTCCGGCCTTGACCCGGTCAAGCGCCGTCCCGGCATGTACACCGACACTACGCGCCCGAACCATATGGCGCAGGAAGTCATCGACAACTCGGTGGACGAAGCCCTGGCCGGCCACGCCAAGAACATCGAGGTCATCGTGCATGGCGACGGCTCGGTCGAGGTGAGCGACGACGGCCGCGGCATGCCGGTGGACATCCATCCGGAAGAAGGCATCCCGGGCGTCGAGCTGATCCTGACCCGCCTGCATGCGGGCGGCAAGTTCTCCGGCAAGAACTACAACTTCTCCGGCGGCCTGCATGGCGTGGGCGTGTCGGTGGTCAACGCGTTGTCCGATCGCGTCGAGGTCACCATCCGCCGCGACGGCAACGAATACCGCATGGCGTTCGAGCATGGCGACCGCGTCAGCGAGCTGGAAATCATCGGCACCGTGCCGAAGAAGAAGACCGGTACCACCGTGCGCTTCTGGCCGGAAGCGAAGTATTTCGACTCGCCCAAGATTTCGCTCTCCAAGCTCAAGCACCTGCTGCGTGCCAAGGCCGTGCTGTGCGCCGGCTTGAACGTGAAGCTCACCGACGAAGCCAGCGGCGAAGTCATCGAGTGGCATTACGAAGACGGCCTGAGCGACTACCTGCGCGGCGAACTCGATGGCGCCGAGCTGCTGCCGGCCGAGTTGTTCGTGCACCACGTCGCACGCAATACCGAAGGCCTCGACGTCGCGCTGGCCTGGATCCCCGAAGGCGAGCTGGTCCAGGAAAGCTACGTCAACCTGATCCCCACCGCGCAAGGCGGTACGCACGTCAACGGCCTGCGCTCGGGCCTGACCAATGCGATCCGCGAGTTCTGCGACTTCCGCAACCTGTTGCCGCGCGGCGTCAAGCTGGCGCCTGAAGACGTGTGGGAACGCCTTGCCTTCGTACTGTCGGCCAAGTTGCAAGACCCGCAGTTCGCCGGCCAGACCAAGGAACGCCTGTCCTCGCGCCAGGCCGCGGCCATGGTGGAAAACGTCGTGCACGATGCCTTCAGCCTGTGGCTAAACCAGCACGTCGATCTGGGCGAGCGCATCGCCCAACTGGCGATCGAACGCGCCAGCGCGCGCCTGAAGGCCGCCAAGCAGGTCGTGCGCAAGAAGATCACCCAGGGTCCCGCCCTGCCCGGCAAACTGGCCGATTGCTCGGCCACCGATCTCACTCGCACCGAACTGTTCCTGGTCGAGGGCGATTCGGCCGGCGGCAGCGCCAAGCAGGCGCGCGACAAGGACTTCCAGGCGATCCTGCCGCTGCGCGGCAAGATCCTCAACACCTGGGAAGTCGAGTCCACCTCGGTGCTGGCCTCCGAAGAAGTCCACAACCTGGCCATTGCCATCGGCTGCGATCCGGGCAAGGACGATCTTTCCGGACTGCGTTACGGCAAGGTCGTGATCCTGGCCGACGCCGACTCGGACGGCCTGCATATCGCCACCCTGCTCGCCGCGTTGTTCCTGCGTCACTTCCCGTCGCTGGTTCGCGAAGGTCATGTGTTCGTCGCGATGCCGCCGCTGTTCCGTGTCGACGTGGGCAAGCAGGTGTTTTATTGCCTGGACGAAAACGAAAAAGCAGCGATGCTGCAGAAGATCGAGCGCGAGAAAATGAAGGGCCAGGTCAGCGTCACCCGCTTCAAGGGTCTGGGCGAGATGAACCCGGGCCAGTTGCGCGAGTCGGCCATCCATCCCGATACCCGCCGCCTGGTGCAGCTCACCGTCGAGGAAGGCGATGCCACCGCCAAGTTGATGGACATGTTGCTGGCCAAGAAGCGCGCCAGCGATCGCAAGGCGTGGCTGGAAGAGAAGGGCGATCTGGCTACGTTGGAAGTCTGAGAGCGAGGAGTGAGTGGAGAGGAGTAAGGAGTGAGAGTGAGACTGCCGGCCTTTACTCACTCCTCACTCCTCTTCACTCACTTCCACCCCAAAAGAAGCGACTCGCTTTTCTCCCGACAACGGGGCTAATGTAGTCGTATCGCTTCCGTGGAATGTCTCGCATGAGCCTCTCCCCACCGCTGAATCTGCAACGCTGGATCGACGAACACCGGCACTTGCTCAAGCCGCCGGTCGGCAACAAATGCATTGTCGATGGCGACTTCATCGTGATGATCGTCGGCGGGCCGAACGCACGTACCGACTATCACCACGACGAAGGCCCGGAATACTTCTACCAGCTTGAAGGCGAGATGGTGCTGAAGGTGCAGGACGATGGCCAGGCACGCGACATTCCCATTCGTGCCGGCGAGATGTTTTATTTACCGCCGCGCGTGCCGCATTCGCCGCAACGCATGCCCGATTCGATCGGACTGGTGATCGAACGCCGCCGCCTTGCGCATGAAAAAGACGGGCTCCTTTGGTTCTGTGAGCGCTGCAATCACAAACTGTATGAGGAGTATTTCGTGCTCGACAGTATCGAGCGCGATTTCCCGCCGGTCTTCGAACGGTTTTATCGCTCGCGTGATGCGCGCACTTGCGATGCCTGTGGGCATTTGAATCCGGCGCCGGCGAAGTACGACGCGGCTTAAGAGCCCCCCTCACCCCAACCCTCTCCCCCGGCGAAGCCGGGGGAGAGGGAGCCGACTGAGGAAGCCTCATTGTTTCGCACTTGCGCGACCTAGCTCCCTCTCCCCTGGCTCTGCCGGGGGAGAGGGTTGGGGTGAGGGGGAGCGCAAGAGGCGAAGCGAGCCTGCAAATCAACCCGGCGCCACGGCGAGCCATCGCCTGGCCATACGCCGCAACGAAACATCCAACGTCTCGTCGTCGACCATCCCGCCAATATCCCGCCAGGCAAGCGCCAACGACTCTTCGTTCAATACGAACGCTTCGCTACCACGCGCATGAACGACATAACGCACGTCGTAATGCCAATGCCCTGGCTCCAGGCCACGCTCGGGAATCCAGTGACGGTCGATGTCAAAGATTGCCGGCTCGACGACCAAATCGCTCAAGCCCGTTTCTTCCTCGGCTTCGCGCAAGGCAACACGCGCCAGATCACGATCGCCATCGGCATGTCCGCCCGGCTACAGCCAGCGACCGAGCTTTCGATGATGCATCAACAGCACGCGCTCGCCATCGGCGCTCACCAGCCAGGATGAACCGGTGAAATGCCCTTCCCTGTTGCTGCGCTCGAAAGCGGCAGGTGTATCGCGCAGAAAATCGGCAAATTGCTGCGTAGCTTCGTCATCGGGACAGCGCGACGCGTAGTCGTCCAGCGAAAGGGATAGCGGCAACTGACTGACACTCACGAGCTGAAAACCTTGGGAACAAACCGGGCGCCATTGTATAGCGAAGCTCCCCTACACAAGGCCATTCAAAAAACTCACACCACACCACGAATTTCTTCGCTTCTAGAAGACCTACAAAGCGACCTAGCCTTGGGCCGAAGGATGTAGTCGCCCACGGACAGAGCCCAAGGAGGCCTTTTACATGGAAGCAAGGAAGTCACTAGCGTGTCTTGGTCTGACACTGCTTGGCGTTTCCCAGATCGATGCCGCCAGCGCATCGGACGTCAACTATACCGGCCCGCTGCTTACGCCCAACCCCGGCATCCTGCCGCGCGGCAAGGTGAATATCGAGCCGTATCTGATTCATTCCAGCAGTCACTATTACTACGACAACGAAGGGAACAAGCGGCGACAACGTCGTACGGCCCAATGGCAAACGCTGATCCCCATCAATGTGGGCATCGCCGAACGATTCGGCATGCAGGCAACGGTGGGCGCTACGCACAAGACGATGCAGGGAGGACAGCGCTCGGCCGGCATGCGCTTCAACGACACGTCGCTCCGAGCGCAGTTTCTACTCTTGCGCCCCAGCGCCGACGGCCGGCGCCCCGCGCTTTCGATCAGCGCCATCCATCGGTTCCCGACCGGCAGCTACGATCAGCTCGACAACAATCCATTGAACGGCTCCGGCAACGGCTTGCACGGCGACCGCGTCGACATGCTGATACAGCAAAGCCTGCCGATGCCAACCGGGCGACCGCTGCGCTGGCGCGGACGACTGGCCTACGACTTCAATCCCGGCGCTGTCGATATCCGTGGGCAAAGTGTCTATGGCACCGACGCAGGATTTCGCGGCCGAGCCGATCTCAGCCATGCCTGGAGTGCGTCGGCCAGCGCCGAATACAGCATCGATGCCCATTGGGTACTGGCGATGGAGCTTGCCTACCAGCGCAGCAGCACCACACGCGTCTATGGCTCAACGCCCGCCGGCAACGGAATGGTCGCGGTCGATCGGCCGGGCAGCATGGGCCACAACGTGAGCATCGCCCCGGCCATCGAGTACAACATCAACGGCAGGCTGGGCATCGTCGCCGGCGTGCACATGAGCGTGGCCGGGCGCAACAGCGACGCCTTCGTCGCCCCCCAGGCCGCCGTCAATATGGCTTTTTGATCCATCCACGTGCCGTATGGCACATCCATTCGTCCGCGCATGCGTCTAGGCGCCAGCCGCCGGAGCCCGGCACAGGGCGCCTTGACCGCAGTGCAGCTTGTACCGCCGTGTTCAGCTGGGATATGGTGTTTCGGATGTGTCCGGACCGAAGCGTCGGCGGGTACCTCCTCTAATAACAAGCTGCGCATGGCACCACCGTTTTGGGGAAAAACATGCTGAAGAATTTGTTTGCTACACACGCCATCGAGGCCAACCCGCACGTCGATGCCGGGGAAACTCATGGTGGGATCGAGGGTGAGGCCACGCTCAAGCGCGCGCTCACCGCGCGCCATCTGGTCATGCTCGGTATCGGCGCCATCATCGGTGCGGGTATTTTCGTGATCACCGGCCAGGCGGCCGCCGACCATGCCGGCCCGGCCATCGTACTGAGCTTCATTCTTGCCGGCTTTGCCTGCGCGCTGGCCGCGCTGTGCTACGCCGAGTTCGCCGCGATGATCCCGGTCTCGGGCAGCGCCTACTCGTACTCCTATGCCACGCTGGGCGAATACGTCGCCTGGTTCGTCGGCTGGAGCCTGGTGCTCGAATATTTGTTCACGGTGGCTACCGTGGCTTCGGGCTGGTCCGGTTACTTCAACAAGCTGCTTTCACTGGTCAGCGGCTGGATCGGACATGACGTATCGCTGCCGGCGATCCTGGCGGCAGCCCCGTTCACGGTGGTCGACGGACATATCCAGGCGACCGGGATGCTGATCAATCTGCCGGCGGTGGCGATCATCGCCGCGATCACCGGGCTGTGCTACGTCGGCATCACCCAGTCCGCGTTCGTCAATTCGATCATCGTGGCGATCAAGGTCGTGGTGATTCTGCTGTTCATCGCGTTCGCCGCCAAGTACGTCAACCCGGAACACTGGCACCCCTTCATCCCCGCCAACGAAGGCGGTTCGAAGTACGGCTGGGCCGGCGTCGGACGCGCGGCGGCGATCGTGTTCTTCTCCTATATCGGCTTCGATGCGGTATCCACCGCCGCGGCCGAAGCGAAGAACCCGCAGCGCGACATGCCTATCGGCATCATGGGCTCGCTGGTGGTCTGCACGGTGCTGTACATCATCGTGGCCGGCATCCTGACCGGCATCGCCGACTTCCGTCTGCTGGGCACGCCCGAGCCGGTCGCCACGGCGCTGGACAACTACCCGACGCTGCGTTGGCTGCAGGTCATCGTGGTTATCGGCGCCGTTACCGGCCTGAGCTCGGTGATCCTGGTCATGCTGATGGGCCAGCCGCGCATCTTCTACTCGATGGCGCGCGACGGCCTGATTCCGGCGGTGTTCGGCCGTATCCACCGCAAGTTCCGCACGCCGCATGTCGGCACCGTCGTGGTAGGCGTGCTCGCCGCGGCGCTGGGCGGCCTGTTCAATATCGGCGTGTTGGGCGAAATGGTCGCCATGGGCACCCTGCTTGCCTTTGCCACCGTCTGCATCGGCGTGCTGGTTCTACGCTACACGCGCCCGGAACTGCCGCGCGCCTTCCGTGTGCCGGTGCCGTGGCTGGTCTGCCCGCTTGGCGCGCTCGCCTGCCTCGCGCTGTTCCTGCAGTCGTTCGTGGAACATTGGCGCTGGATGGTGGCCTGGATCGTGATCGGTCAGATCATCTACTTCGGCTACGGCTATTCGCACAGCAAACTGCGCAAACACAACGCCTGAAGTATCTTGCACCAGGGCCGGCCTCGCGCCGGCCCTTTCTCTTTGGTTCGGGACGACCGTTCGCCCGGCATCTCGCCTCATCAGGCTTCATCAGGTTCGACGCATGCTAAAGCAGTTACTTGCCCGCAAGACCGATTTCAGCGACGCCAACGACGAGTCTCACGGCCCGTCGCTGCGCCGCACGCTCGGCCCCTGGGGCATCACCGCGCTCGGTATCGGCGCGGTCATCGGTACCGGCATCTTCGTGGTAACGGGTCAGGCCGCAGCCGACCACGCCGGTCCGGCGGTGTTGATCTCCTTTATTCTCGCGGCGATCTGCAGCGGCTTTACCGCGCTGTGCTATGCGGAGTTCGCCACGCTGATCCCGATCTCGGGCAGTTCCTATTCCTACGCATACGCCACGCTGGGTGAGCTTGTCGCCTGGTTCATCGGCTGGAACATGGTGCTGGAGTACGGCATCTCCGCGTCAGCGGTGGCTGCGAGCTGGACCGGTTATTTCGTCAGCCTGCTCGACCATGTCGGCGTGCACCTGCCCAAGGCGCTGACCGAAGCTCCGCTTGCCTATACCAACGGCCATCTGGTCGCGACTGGCCACCTTCTGAATCTGCCGGCGGTCGCGATCGTGCTGGCACTGACCTGGCTGTGCTACGTCGGCATCCGCGAGTCGGCCGGTATCAATCTGGCCATGGTTGCACTGAAGGTCGGCCTGATCATCGTGGTCGTCGTGGCGGGCTATCGCTACGTCGACCCGGCCAACTGGCACCCGTTCATTCCCGCGCAGCAGGGACCGGACAAGTACGGCTGGGCCGGCATCATGCGCGGCGCGGCCATGGTGTTCTTTGCCTACATCGGCTTCGAAGCCACCTCGACCGCGGCGCAGGAGTGCAAGAACCCTCAGCGCGACCTGCCCTTCGGCACCCTGGTCTCACTGGTTATCTGCACGGTGCTTTATCTCGCGATGGCGGCCGTATTGACCGGCCTGATTTCGTATACGCAACTGGGCACGGACGAACCGGTGGTGACGGCCATCCGCGCCCATCCACAACTGGGCTGGCTGCGTTACGTCGTCGAAGGCGGCGCCATGATCGGCCTGTCGTCAGTGATCCTGGTGATGATCATCGCGCAGCCGCGCATCTTCATGATCATGTCGCGCGACGGCCTGTTGCCGAAGGTATTCAACCGCATCCATCCGCGCTATCGCACGCCACACTTGAACACCGTCATCACCGGTGTCGGCATTGCAATTCTTGCGGCCGTGTTTCCGCTGGACCTGCTCGCCAATCTCACCTCGATGGGCACGCTGATCGCCTTCGTCGCCGTGTGCGCGGGCGTGTTGATCCTGCGCTACACCGCGCCCGATCTGCCGCGAAGCTTCCGCGTGCCGGGTGCATGGTTCGTCTGTTCGGCGGGCGTGTTGAGCTGCTGCGCGCTGCTTTACACGATGGAGTGGTTCAACTGGCTGTTGATGATCGGCTGGACCGTGATCGGCCTGGCGATCTACTTCGGCTACGGCATGCGGCACAGCCGCCTGCGCCGTGGTTCAGCTTTGAAGTCGGTTAACGAATAACAAAACTTCGCCGATTTTCGTTGAAAGTCGGCGAAAAGCTTTAACTTTGCTGTATACCGATTTTACATGGAACGCACGAAAGTCGTTCCCTCAAATCTCGATAGCTGCCTTAAGTCATTGAATTTTAACGACTTAACGAGAAATTATTTTTAAAATTCATGCTTCATCGTGGTTGCGGCCAAGTCAACCGGAGTATGATCGGTGGTCCGAGGGTTGATCACTTGGCAGTGGGCCCCGGATCGCCGCCCGGCGCGTCAGGCAAGCAGCTCCTCGCCTGACGCGCCTGGGCTGCACCTTTCCTCGCCAATGTCGTCGAGCATCGCTCCGACACTCCTCCTTGCAACGCCCTTGATGTCACGATCACGTCGTCACGACGTAGAAAAAACAAAGGTCGGCATGCGCCGACCTTGTTGTACCGCCGAGGTAAAAGCTTTTTACGCTTTCTTCGGGTTGTGAGACACGCACCAGCCCTTTGCATTCACTGATTTACCGGGGAACAGCTGACACGGGCCATAACCCGTCGCGCCGCCGGAGTAGAACTGACAGTTGGCGCAATCGTCGCCCGCCTTATGCTTGCTGTCGGTGGTCTTGGCGGCGTTTTCGACATACCCGAGCGCCTTGGCGGTCGGATCGGATTCGGATACATGCGGCAGGTCGGCCGCGCGAGCAAAACGCGGCAGCGCGCCACCGGCCACTACCGCCGCTGCGGCCGTACCGGCGGCGGCCTTGAGAAACCGGCGACGCGATTCGATATCTTTGTCATGCGACATTGGTAAAACCTCCGTCTGAAGCGTTCACCGCACACCGCGGCGAATCCAAAGCCGATGGTACGTTGCATCGAACGAAGACTGCGAGAATGGCTCGCATTTCTACGTTCAGGTCCCAAATCCGGCGGTTATGGCCGCCGTGTTATATTCCACCACCATTTAGACGTCCATTTGCCATGAGCCAGGTTCTACCAGCCACGATTTCCCCGACGCTTTTCGCCGAGCGCGCCGACGCCATCGCCACGGCTGCCGGCGAACTGGCCGCGCACGGCTGGACGCCTGCCACCAGCAGCAATTTTTCCATGCGGCTGGACGACGACCTCGCTGCCATCACCATCTCCGGGCGCGACAAAGGCAGGCTCGGACGCGACGACATCATGATTGTCGACATGGATGGCAACGCGGTCGGCACCAGCGCACGCCCCAGCGCCGAAACCGAACTGCACACGCAGATCTATCGCCGCTATCCCGAAATGAACGTGGTGCTACATACGCACTCGCGCACGCAGAGCGTGGCTTCGCGGCTGTTTGCCAAAGACGGCGTGGTGAAGCTGGAGGGTTGGGAGCTGCAGAAGGCGATCGCGGGGCAAACGACCCACGACGCCAGGCTCGACGTTCCCGTTTTCCCCAATACCCAGCACATGCCCGAACTGGTGGCGCAGGTCGATGCCTGGCTCGATGCCGGCAAGCCCTTGTATGCGTACCTGATCAACGGCCACGGTATCTATACCTGGGGCCGCGACATGGCCGAGACGCGTCGCCATCTCGAAGCACTGGAATTTCTGCTTGGCTGCGAGCTCGACCTCAAGCGGCTGGGCGCCTGACCTTGCACTACCGTTGCCCCATCTACCCTTGCCCATTCGCCCACACCGATGAGTGCGGCGATTTTCACCTCTCCCGCACTGGAGCCTCGTCATGAGCCGTTTGCGTATCTACCAGGACTCCCATCCCGACGCCCCCTTGTCGATGCATACCAGCCACGCCGAGATTTCGCGCGAGCTTGGCAAGGCCGGCGTGCGTTTCGAGCAATGGGAAGCCGCCCAACCGATCGCCCCGGGCGCCAGCCAGGATGAAGTGATTGCAGCCTATCGCGCCGATATCGACCGGCTGATGGCCGACGAAGGTTACCAAGCGGTCGACGTGATCAGCCTCAAGCCCGATCACCCCGAGCGGGCCGCCATGCGCCAGAAGTTCCTGAACGAGCATACCCATAGCGAAGACGAAGTACGCTTCTTCGTCGCCGGCGCAGGGCAGTTCACGCTGCACATCGACGGCAAGGTCTATGAGGTGCTTTGCGAACAGGGCGACCTTATCGGCGTGCCCGACGGCACACCGCACTGGTTCGACATGAGCGAGTCGCCCTACTTCGTGGCGATCCGCCTGTTTACCAACAAGGAAGGCTGGGTCGCGCAATTCACCGGCGAAGATATTGCCGAGAAGTTTCCGCGCATGACGCCTCATGCAACGGCGTCGACACTACAACACTGAGTTTAAGGAGTGAGTGAAGAGGAGTGAGGAGTGAGTAAAAGCCGCCCCTCTCCCTTCCATGCCTCACTCTCACTCCTCACTCCTCTCCACTTACTCCTGGCTTTTATGACTACGATTCGCGCCATCGTTACCGATATCGAGGGGACCACCAGCTCGATCAGCTTCGTCAAGGACGTATTGTTTCCGTATGCCCGCAAACGCCTGCCGGCCTACGTCGAAACGCACGGCGACAAACCCGAGGTACAGCACTGGCTGCATGAGGCGGCCAAAGAGGCCGGCATCGTCGAGGCCAGCCGCCAGGAAATCATCGAACTGCTGTTGCGCTGGATCGACGAGGACCGCAAGTCCACGGCGCTGAAAGCCTTGCAGGGCATGATCTGGAAAGACGGCTACGAAGACGGCGACTATCGCGCGCACGTCTATCCCGAAGTATCCGCACGCCTGCATGCCTGGCGCGGCGAAGGTTTGCACTTGTACGTGTATTCGTCGGGCTCGGTGCCCTCGCAACGCCTGTTCTTCGGTTACAGCGAAGCGGGTGATCTGACGCCGATGTTCGCCGGCTATTTCGATACCGAGACCGGCCCGAAACGAGAGCGCGCGTCGTACGAGCGCATTGCCGCGGCGATCGACGAACAGCCCGGGCATATCCTGTTCCTGTCCGACATCGTCGAAGAGCTGGACGCGGCCCAGGCCGCCGGCTTCCAGACCGCCTGGCTCGTGCGCCCACCGCAGGCGCTGCCGGAACAGCCGCGCCATCCGGTCTATCGCGATTTCAACGCCATCACTCCTTGACCCACAACACACGCGAGCCTGACGCATGCGTATCGCACTGACCGCCCTGCTCGCGTTTGCCGCCGGCGTCCTGGCCATGGTGGTCATCGGGCACTACCGCCCACCGGTGATGGGCACGACGGTGCCGACGGTCAGCACACCGGCACATGCCACCAGCAGCGAGCCGGCCGAGGCATCCACCGTCGCCGATAACGACGATGGTGGCGAGGATGACAACACTGCATCGAACTGGCCGAGCGACGGCCTGACGCCCGAGCAGGTGATGTACGCCCAGCCGCAGTTGCTGCACCACGCACTCTCGCAGCTGACCCCTCGCGTACCGGGCAAACCCAATCTCTATGTCATTGCATTCGCCGGTGACGGCGGCGAAGACGTATTTCGCAACGAAGCGGAATACAGCAGCAAACTGTTTGGCCGGTTCGGGCCAAGCGCGCACACTTTGATACTGGAAAACAATCCCGCATCGTTGAGTACCCGTCCGCTGGCCGACTGGAGCAACCTGGAAAGCGCGCTGGAATCGGTATCGAGCGTGATGAAGCCGGACGAAGACATCCTGCTGCTTTACCTGACCACGCATGGCGGCCACGACAGTACCCTGCTGGTCGATATGGACCCGGTGCCGCTCAACCAGATCGGCCCGCCGGACCTGGCTGATATTTTCAAGAAGCATCCGTTCAAGTGGAAAGTCGTCGTCGTCAACGCGTGCTATTCCGGCGGCTTCGTGCCGGAGATCCGCGGGCCCGGCACCTTGGTGCTGACCGCCGCCCGGAAAGATCGCAGCTCGTTCGGCTGCGGCAGCGATTCGGATATCACGTATTTCGGCAAAGCATGGCTGGCCGATGCACTGAACAAGACGCCCGATTTTATCGAGGCATTCAACCAGGCAAGCGGCGAAATTGCTCAATGGGAACAACAGGGCAAGCTAACGCCGTCCGAGCCGCAGATCGATATTGGTGACGGTATCGCCGATCAACTGGCGAAATGGCGTCGTGGAGCTGGTGATGGGGCGGTGGTGCCGTTTGTGGCGGCGCCGTCGGTGCAAAGGGTGAGCTCCAGCCCGTAGTACGGAATAGGAAGGTATTCCGCGAGCACCCAACCCCCTCACCCCAACCCTCTCCCCCAGCAAAGCCAGGGGAGAGGGAGCAAAAAGCGCGAAGCTTTGAAGACTTGCCTCAGTAGCCCCCTCTCCCCCGGCTTTGCCGGGGGAGAGGGTTGGGGTGAGGGGGGCTTTAAGCCCTCAACCCATCACTACCCACGCACCGCATGCCGTTTGGCCAGCACACTCACGGCATCAGCAAGTCCCAACCCTCTGGCACGCAACAACACCGTCAGATGAAACAACAAATCGGCCGCCTCCCCGAGTAACTCCTCATCACCCTGCACCGCCGCAGCCAACGCCGTTTCCACACCTTCCTCGCCCACCTTCTGCGCAATACGGCGAATCCCACCCTCGAACAATTGCGTCGTATAGCTACCGGCAGGACGCTCGGCATCTCGCTGCGCCACCAGGGCATCCAACTCGGCAAGAAAGCCCAACGGCGGTCGGACCTCTTCGCTCTGGCCAAAGCAACTGGACGTTCCAAGATGACAGGTCGGCCCGTGCGGCTCCGCGCCGATCAACAACGTGTCGGCATCGCAATCGATGCGCACCGACTTCAACGCCAGTACATGGCCTGAGCTCTCGCCCTTGGTCCACAACCTCGCCTTGCTGCGGCTATAGAACGTGACCTTGTCGTCACGAAGCGTCTGTTCCAGGGCTTGGCGATTCATATAGCCGAGCATCAGCACTTCACCGCTCAGGTGATGCTGAACCACTGCGGGCAACAGGCCATCGCCCTTGGCCCAGTCCAGTGCCCCCGGATCGATCGATGTCTTCATAAACGGACGTCCACGGAGCGTTCGCGCAGGAACTGCTTGAGCGCGGGAATCGAGATGCTGCCGGAATGAAACACGCTGGCGGCCAGCGCGCCATCCACATCGGCGTTCTCAAACACATCGAGGAAATGGCCAGGTTCGCCCGCACCACCCGAGGCAATCAGCGGTACATGGCAAAGCGCCCGCGCGGCAGCCAGCTGTTCCAGATCGTAGCCTTCGCGCACACCGTCGCTGCCCATGCAGTTGAGCACGATCTCGCCCGCGCCGCGCTGCTGCGCTTCGTCCATCCAATCGAGCGTGCGACGCGGCAAGGCCTGGGTCTTGTCCGGATCGCCGGTATATTGGCGCACCCGCCACTCGCCATCCGCGTCACGCAGACTGTCGATGCCGACCACCACGCATTGCACACCGAACGCGGCAGCCAGTTCACCGATCAGCTCGGGACGTTCCAATGCAGGCGAATTGACCGATATCTTGTCGGCACCGGCATAAAGCACTTCACGCGCCTGCTCGACGTTGCGGATACCACCGGCCACGCAGAACGGAATATCGATCACCTGTGCGACGCGCTCTACCCAACTGCGATCGACGCTGCGCGCCTGCGGACTGGCGGTGATGTCGTAGAAAACCAGTTCGTCCGCACCTTCGTCGCGATAGCGCAACGCAAGATCGACGATATCGCCCATGACGACGTGGTCGCGAAAACGCACACCCTTGACGACCTTGCCATCGCGCACGTCAAGACAGGGGATGATGCGGCGACTCAGCACGTCAGTGCCTCCTCGAGAGTAAAGCGTCCTTCCAATAGCGCCCGACCGAGAATCACCGCTTCGGCGCCCGCATCGCGAGCTGCGACAATATCCGCGATGGAACGCACGCCGCCGGATGCCTGAATGGTCAGTGTCGGCGCGAGCGCATGCAGATGGCGATACAGCTCGAGATTGAAACCGCTGAGCATGCCGTCGCGATCGATGTCGGTGCATAACAGATGCCGGGCACCATGCGTTTCGTACCAGGGCGCCAGGTCGTCGAGTTGACCAGCCTCCATCGATGTCCAACCCGCACTGGGCAAGGCCCAGCGCCCCTCGTGCCAGCGGGTATCGAGCGCTATGGTGAGGCGCCCGGCACCGAATGCGGAGATCCACTGTCCGACAAGTTCCGGCTCGCGCATGGCCACACTGCCGACGACCACGCGTGCCACACCGGCGTCGAACAGACGACGCACATCGGCTTCGCCACGCACGCCGCCACCGGCCTGGATCCGTAGCCCCGATGCGGCTATCGCCTCGATCGCGGTCAGGTTTTCCAGGTCGCCCGAACGCGCGCCGTCCAGATCGACCATATGCAGCCATTGCGCACCGGCTTGCAGGTAACGCGCGGCGAGTTCGGCCGGCGTGCTGTCGTAGCGGGTTTCCTGGGCGTAGTCGCCCTGCTTGAGGCGCACAACGCGGCCGCCGCGCAGATCGATCGCGGGTATCACGGTAAACGTCATAGCGAAAGAAAATTCCCCAACAGACGAGCGCCGACACGTGCGGAACGCTCCGGATGAAACTGCATGCCATGAAAATTGCCGTTGGCGATAACTGCGGAAAAATCGCCACCGTAATTCGTGGTCGCGAGACTGTAGTCGCCGACCGGAACGGCATAGCTATGAACGAAATAGGCATAGTCGTCGCGCCCCAAACCGGCCAGCAACGGATGCTCGCTCTGCGCGTCGAGTCGATTCCAGCCCATATGCGGGACGCGCATGCCGTCCGTTGCGTGAAAGCGCCGAACCTGTGCAGGTACCACGCCCAGGCAATCGACATCGGCCTCTTCCGAATGCTCGCAGAGCAGCTGCATGCCAAGGCAAACGCCGAGGACCGGCTGAGTCAGCGAACGGATCGTGTCGACCAGGTTCAATTCCCGCAGCCGAGCCATGCCCGGGCCTGCGGCGCCCACGCCCGGCAGGATCACCTTGTCCGCCGCGCGAATGGTTGCCGCATCCGAGGTCAAGGCAGCATCCACGCCCAGCCGCTGCAGGGCATAGCGCACCGAACCGATATTGGTGCCACCGGCATCGACCAGTACCACGGCCATTACAGCGCTCCTTTGGTGCTCGGCAGATCGCTGCCCTCACGCCGGATCGCCTGGCGCAGACAACGCGCCACCGCCTTGAAACAGGCCTCGATCATGTGATGCGCGTTCTCGCCACGCACGCTCAAGTGCAGATTCGCACCGAGCGTCTCGCACAGCGATCGAAAGAAATGCGGCAGCAGCTCGGTCGGCATCTGACCTACCTGGTCGCGCGGCAGCTTGCCTTCGAAAACGAAATAAGGACGACCGGACAAGTCCAGCGCGGCGCTGGCCTGGGTCTCGTCCATCGGCAGCGTGAAACCGTAGCGGCCGATGCCGCGCTTGTCGCCCAATGCCTGTTTCAGCGCCGTACCCAGCGCCAAGGCACAGTCTTCGATCGTGTGGTGTTCGTCGATATGGATATCGCCCTCGCAATTGAGCGTCAGCGCGAAGCCGCCATGTTTGCCCAACTGCTCGACCATGTGATCGAAAAAGCCCAGGCCGGTGTGCACCTTGGGCTCGGCGACCTGGTCGAGGTTTACTCCGACCGTGATGCGCGTTTCCTTCGTACGGCGTGTGATCTGCGCAACACGTGGCGCATCGAGCACCTGATGCACCAGCTCGGTCCAGTTGATCCCGTGAGGACCGACACGCCATCCGCGCACACCGAGGTTGGCGGCAAATTGCAGATCGGTTTCGCGATCGCCCACCATCAGCGAGGCGGCACGGCTCCAATCGTCGTCCGCCAGATAGTGGCGCACCAGACCCACGCCGGGCTTGCGCGTATCCAGGCCATCGGCCGGGAAACTCCGGTCGATCAGGACTTCGCGAAAGCGCACGCCCTGGCTTTCAAAAATGCGCAGCAACAACTCATGCGGACCGGTGAAGCTGGGCTCGGGAAAGCGTTCGGTACCCAGGCCGTCCTGATTGGTCACCATGACCAGCTCATAGCCGGACGCGACAAAACGCTGCAACGCGGCGACCACACCCGGCAGCAGACTGAGCTTTTCGAAGCTGTCGATCTGCTCATCCGCCGGCTCCTCGATCAGGCAGCCGTCGCGATCGACAAAAAGTAGCTTGCGGCTCATGCCGTCACTCCTTGCAGCACGGCCAGAACGCGCCGGTTTTCATCCGGCGTACCGATGGTGATGCGCAAGGCATCGCCCAGGCCCGGATAACGACGCACGTCGCGCACGACGATGCCGGCGTCGAACAAGCGTCGATAGACGGCCGCCGCATCATCCAGGCGCACGGTGAGAAAATTGGTCACCGATGGCAACACCTCTCGCACGCCGGGTGTGCTGCGCAAGGCCGCTGCCATGTCGCGGCGCTGTTCTCGCACGAGGCGAATCTGCTCCACCACGGCTTTTCGACCTTGCGGCGAAAGCGCCTGCAACGCGGCATCCAGGCAAGGCGTCGGCACGGGGTATGGCGGCAGTATCTTGCGCAGCAATTCGATCAACGCCGGCGCCGCCAATACACTACCCACGCGTGCGCCAGCCAAGGCCCAGGCCTTGGACAAGGTCCGCAAGACAACCATGTGTTCGTAACGGTCCAGCAGATCGATCACGCTGGCATCGTCTTCGTCGGCGAACTCGGCGTATGCCTCGTCGACCACCAGCACGGCACGGCCTGCAAGCGCTTCGGCGAGCGTGACGATCGTCTCGCGCGATACACGCTGCCCGCTGGGATTGTTGGGGCTACAGACGAAGACCAGCTTGACGGCATCCGTCATGCCGGCCAGCACGGCGTTTGCGTCGACCCGGAACTGCTCGTCCAGAAGCACCTCGACGATGCCTGCGTTCTGCACCTGGGCACAAATCGCGTACATGCCGAAGGTGGGCGGTTGAATCAGGATCGCATCCTGCCCTGCCCTGCAGAAAGCACGAATCAGCAGATCGATCGCCTCGTCGCTGCCGCGACCGACCAGGATGCGATCGCGCGTTACCCCATAGAGCGCCGCCAACTGATCGAGCAAGGCCGCCGGCTGCGGATCGGGATAGCGATGGAACGGACCTTTCTCACCATATGAGGGCCAGGCCGATTCGTTGGCATTGAGAAACACCTCGCCGCCGCTGGCTTCGGTTCGCGCGGACGAATACGCCTTCATCTTCAACAATTCCGGCCGCGCCAGATCGAGCACGCTCATGCTGCCGACTCCTGCGCCTGCAGACGCTCCAGCCGTAGCGTCACGGCACGCCGGTGTGCTTCGAGCTGCTCGGCCTGCGCCAGGATGGCGGTACAGGGCCCGATGGCGCGCAAGCCGTCTTCACTCAGCTCCTGCACGGTGATCTGTTTCTGGAAACTTGCCACCGAGACGCCGCTGTAGCTACGCGCGTAACCATAGGTCGGCAGAACGTGGTTGCTGCCGCTGCAGTAGTCACCCACGGATTCGGGCGTCCAAGCGCCCAGGAAAATGGAGCCGGCGCTTTCGATGCCATCGAGCAAGGCGCGCGGATCGGTCACCTGAAGAATCAGGTGTTCGGGCGCGTAGCGGTTGCTCACTTCGACGGCCTGCGCCAGCGATGTCACCTCAATCAGGCGACTTTGCGCCAAAGCCTGGGTCGCCGTGGACGCGCGCGGCAACAACGCGCACTGACGCTCGACCTCCAACGCAACAGCTTCAAGCAAGGTGCGCGAATCGGACAGCAGGATCACCTGCGAATCGGGGCCGTGCTCGGCTTGCGAAAGAAGATCGGCGGCAACGAACGGCGGATACGCCTGCGCATCGGCGATCACCAGCACTTCCGAAGGACCGGCAGGCATGTCGATCGCTGCACCTTCGGGGTCGCCCGACACCTGCAGCTTTGCCTCGGTAACCCAGGCGTTTCCAGGCCCAAACAGCTTATCGCTCCTGGGTACGGACGCCGTGCCATAGGCCATGGCAGCGATAGCCTGCGCGCCACCGAGCTTGAATACCTTGTGCACGCCGGTCACCTGCGCCGCGTACAACACCGCCTCGTCACAGCGACCATCGGCGCGGGCAGGCGAGCACAACGTGATTTCCGCACAACCGGCGATATGCGCGGGCACGCCGAGCATCAGGGCGGTCGAAGGCAGCGGCGCGGTCCCTGCCGGCACATACAGCCCGACATGGCGGATCGGCCGCAGCATGCGCTCGACGCGTACGCCGGGTGCGGTATCGATACCGACCGGTTGCGGCGCCGCCGCGCGATGGAACGTGTCGATGCGCTCCGCTGCCTCGCGAATCGCTGCCTTCAGATCCGCATCGAGCGCGGCCTCCGCAGCAATGAATTCCTCGGGCTGCACCGCCAGTGCATCGAGCGAGCAGCCGTCGTAACGTGCAGTGAGTTCGAACAAGGCTTCGTCGCCACGCTTACGTACATCGGCAATGATTCGCGCAACACCATCACGTAGCGTCTCGGCGCGCGATTGGAGGGGACGCGTCAAGGCGTCGCGTCGTGCATCGTCGTCCAGATCGGACCAGTTCAATCGTTTCATGCCAGCATCTTCTCGACCGGCAGCACGAACATTTCGCGCGCACCGGCTTTCTTGATTTCTTCCAGTTGCCGCCAGCTCACTTCGCCTGCGCAAAGCGCCTGCAGCATCAATTGATCGGGCTGCCCCGCCACCGGCAACAAGGTCGGCTGCGGGCCGCCCGGCAACAAACGCGTTACCGCTTCAAGCGAACCACGCGAGGTCTGCAGGAGCAGCAGGCGCGACTCGCGCACCTGGATGACGCCGTCGAGCCGCTTGAACAGCAGCTCGATCATGTCGCCACGCTCATCGGAAGGCAGCGTACGCGGACCGGCAAGAACGGCCTCGCTTTGCAGGATCACGTCCGTCTCGCGCAGTTGATTGGCCACCAGGGTGCCGCCGCTTTGCACCAGATCGCAGATGGCATCGGCAGTGCCCAGCCGTGGCGCAATCTCCACCGAACCGGCCAAGGTCACTACACCGGCGTCGATACCCTGCGCACGCAGCCATTCGCCAAGCAGCCCCGGATAGGACGTCGCGATGCGCAAGCCGCCGAGCTGCTCCGGCCGCTCATAGGCCATCTCCTGCGGTACGGCGATCGACAACCGGCAGCGGCCGAAGCCGAGCTGGCGCCACTCCGCCAAGGCCGCGTCGCGGCCCGTGGTTTGAGAGTATTCGCTGAGCACGTTGCGCCCGACGATGCCCAGATCGCACACGCCTTGGGCGATCAACCCGGGAATATCGTCGTCACGCACCAGCAGCAGGTCGACCGGCTCGCCCTCCCCGAAACAGAACAACTTGTCGCGACTCTGCCGAAAGCTGAGCCCGCAGCGATTGAGCAGTTCCAATGCCGGCTCAGTCAGCCGGCCCGATTTCTGCATCGCTATACGCAAACGATCCCTCGTGCTCATGCCCGCACTCTCTTCTGCGCGGCGCGGCGCCGTGCTGCACGAGCAGCGGCGGCAAGGTAGCCGCCGTTGCCCTGATTCAGATAGCGGGCGACTCGCCCGATCGTGGTAATGCTGACGGCGGTGAGCTCGTGGATCTCCCGGTAGGAGACCCCATCGAGCAGATGCGGCACCACCCGCCATCGGTCCACCAGCACTTCCAGCTCCGCCGGGGTGCACAGGTCGTGCAGGAAGGCGGACATTTCCTGCGGATTCTTTAGCGACAGCAGGGCTTCGCAGAGGCCTAGTTCGGCGGACTCGGCGGGGAGCTGGGGGTCGAGGGAGCGACGCTTCATAATGTACTAACGCATTAACACAGTGGAGCGGACTATACGAGATTTTGTGGGGGGCGGCAAATGGGGGTTTGCCTGGGTGTTCGGGCGACCTGGCCGCTTGCGCAGCCCCTCCTTACTTCGTCATTCCGGCGTAGGCCGGAGGCGCTTTACAACAGCGAAGCTGGTCACCCAGTGGCGTCAGTTCCTGGTTCTTGCCTGGATGCTTCGGCGACCTGGCCACTTACGCAGCGGACGTCTCACTGTTACCACCTATCTTGTAGGAGCGACTTTAGTCGCGACAGGCCGTGACGTAACAGCGGCACTCGTTTTTAGCCACTAAGCCGGTTTCGTCGGTGCCTCGTTCCTGCCTGGGTGTTCGGGCGACCTGGCCGCTTACGCAGCGGGCGTTTCGAACGCCTGCCAGCGTCCGAGTCACTTTCTCTTTGCTGGCCCACGCTTGCGCACAGCGCATGCGAACGGCGAAGCCGGCCCGGAGGGCGGAGGACCTTTAGGTCCGGAGTAAAGAGAAAGTAACCCAAGAGAGAATGGCCTTTAGAGCCAGGGCTCTGAGCAGCATTGGGGAATAAAACCGTTCGGACCGTCTACTCGAATCGTCAGGGGACACTTCCGGCGCTTCTGAGGTGCGCCGGATGGGTGCGCGAGGCGTCGTGGCGCTGAGGACTTAAAGCCCCCCTCACCCTAGCCCTCTCCCCCGGCGGAGCCAGGGGAGAGGGGACTGACTGAGGGAACCTCAGTGTTTCGCCTTCCCGCCACCTGCTCCCCTGGCTTTGCCGGGGGAGAGGGCTGGGGTGAGGGGGCGGGTGCTCGCAGGAGCATCACCACAGCGCTGTCTTGCCCTTAGCAAGCGATGCGCAGCGAGCGGTCAGCTCTTCGGGCCCCTCGGGAGCCGAGTGAGGTTGGGACGATCAGGCCCCGAAGGGGGCATCGACAGGACGTCGATGCCTTTAGGACGGGACACGGATGTCCCGTCCTAAAGCCCGGCCAAACCTCACGGTCCGAAGGACGGCGGACTAGGGGTGTCCTTTCTTGGGTTACTTTCTTTGGACAAGCAAAGAAAGTAACTCGCGCGCCGGCAGGCGGGCGAAACACGCCGCAGGCGACTTTCTCGCACGAACGCTTAGCTCAGAGCGATGCACGCTCTCGCGACAACCGAAAACCGAAGCCACTGGGTCCCCGCCTTCGCGGGGATGACGAGGCTTGGGGGAATGGGGGAAACCATGCCGGCCTATGCCGGGATGACGAGAACGAGAGGTCGGCTAACCCTCAAACCACCAAACCATCACTTCTTCGGCGGCACCAAATGCAACCGCGGCGACGTCCGCGTCTGCGGCGACAGCATCCGCTCGATCTCGGCAGGCACCACCGGCCGCGAATACAAATAACCCTGCGCCTCCAGACATCCCGCACGCAACAGAAAATCGTGCTGCTCCTGCGTCTCGATACCCTCGGCGATCGTCCCCATCCCCAAGCTCTTGGCGATCGCAAGAATCGCCTCGACGATAGCCACGTCATTGCCCTCGCCCGGCAAACCGGTAACGAAAGAGCGATCGATTTTCAGGTATTCGATCGATGCCAGCTTCAGATAGGCCAACGAAGAATACCCGGTGCCGAAATCGTCGATCGCGATGCCGATACCCAGCGAACGCAAGGTGCGCATGGTGTGCTCGGTTTCTTCGCTCTGCCGCAGAATGGTGCTTTCGGTAATTTCGATCAGCAGGCGCGCCGCCGTGATGCCACTGGCATGCAGCGCCTGACGGGCCGCTTCGGCAAACGAAGCGTGGCCGAAGGAACCGGCCGATACGTTGAAGGCGATGCGGATCGGCGGCAGCCGCTGCTGCTCCCATGCGCGAATCTGATTGCACACTGCCTGCATCACCCAGGCGTCGATGCGGCGGATCAGACCCAGGCTTTCGGCCAACGGGATGAACTCGTCCGGCATCAGCTCGCCACGATCCGGATGACGCCAACGCAACAAGGCTTCGGCGCCGATGATGCGGCCGGTGCGCAGGTCGATACTGGGTTGATAGACCAGATAGAACTCGCCACGCGCCAACGCCAAACGCAGGTCGGCACCTAGCAGCAAGCGCTTGCGCGCATCGGCGAGCATCAGCGGCGTATAGAAGCGATAGGCGTTACGCTCTTCCGTCTTTGCCGCATACATCGCAGCGTCGGCATGGGTGATCAAGGTGATCGGGTTGCTGCCATCCAGCGGATAACCCGCGATACCGATACTCGCGCTCAGTACGATCTCGTAGTCGACCACCTGCAACGGCTCCGCCAGGCGTGCCAGCAACCGATTGGCAAAGGGCGCGGCTTCTTCACGTGTACGCAGGCCGGTGAGCAGCACGGTGAATTCGTCGCCACCGATACGGCCGGCGACATCGCCCTCGCCCAGCTCGCCGCGAATGCGTTCGGCGACCTTTACCAGCAGGTGATCGCCGATGGCATGGCTATAGCTGTCGTTGACGACCTTGAACGCGTCGAGGTCGACGAACAGCACCACCGCCGCACCATGCTGGCGCGTGGCGATATCGATCGCCCGCGCGCAGTGACGCTGGAATTCGTCGCGATTGGCCAAGCCTGTCAGCGGATCGTGCGTCGCCAGGTATTCCAGGCGCTGCCGATCGGCCTTGGTCGCGGTGATATCGGTAAATACCGCCACGTAGTGCTGCACTTCACCATCGGTGTCGCGGATCGCGCTGATGCTGAGCCATTCGGGATAACTGCTGCCATCGCGACGTCGGCTTTGTACTTCGCCGACCCAACTGCCGCCGCCTTCGATGTCCTTCCAGATGCTTTCCGGCAACGGCTGTCCGTTGGGCAGGCAGCGCGTGGCATCGAAGGGCCGGTTGTGCATGGCCTGCGCGGAATACCCGGTAATGCGCGAATGCGCGGCGTTGACGGTGATCACCAGGCGCTTGGCATCGGCAATGATGATGCCTTCGACCACGCTCGCCAGAGCTTCGGCCGCCACCCGGCGTTCCTGCTCCATGGCCATGCGCTCGGAGATATCGCGGATGATCGCCTGACGTACCGAACGCTCGCCCCATGTGGCCAGGCTGCTCTGCGTTTCCACGGGACGATCCTGACCGTCAGGCCCATGCAAGGCACTGATCACCGATGCCCCGACCAGACGCGCGCTGCCCGGCACGAACAGATCGGCGAAACTGCTGCCGATCAGGCTGCTCATACTCCGCCCGGTCCATTGCGCGGCGGTGCGATTGACGTCGAGGATGCGCCCGCTGTGTTCGTCGACCATCACGATCGCATCGGCGGCACTATCGAACAACAGGCGGTAACGCTCTTCGGTACCGCGAATATTGACCAGGACACGCCGTGCCATGCGCAGCCACAACATCGAAGCCAGGCATGCAGCGATCAGTACACCGATAAACAACACCCGGCCGAGCCAGGCCGCACCGTGCGCGATCTCCAGCGAAAAGCGGTTTGCACGTGGCTCGATAAACGTACTCAGCTCGTTGATACGACCGCGCTGACGAGTCACTTCCGCCTCGGAAACGCCACCGCTCTGGTAGCCGTGCTGCAACTCGTCGGCGATGCTGCTCAATTCTTCGATGGGTTTGTCGACGGAGCGCCAGGCGCTCAGCGCCTCGTTCATATAGGGCGCATTGGAAACATACTGGAGCATGAAGATCATGCCCGGGATGGCTTCGGGAATGACGCTGCCGCGCAGGAAATCGTTGGTGACCTGCTGGTGGTCGAATTTGCCGCTGTCGATCGCGTCGCGTGCCGCGCGATCGGATTTGAGCACATCATAGTTTCGCCGGAAACTTTCCAGCGATTCGGTACGTCCATCGACCGCATAGTTGTCCAGGTCGATCACGGCCTGCTTCTGGGCCTTCGACCAAATACTCTCGCCGTTGAGGAAACCGGCGAGAGTGACCTGAACTTGCAGCGCCCCCCAGGTCAAGGCAAGCACTAGCGCCATGATGCCGGCCAGCGCATAGACCAGCGGCATCAAGCGTCGAGACAACGGTTTTTGTACTGCGTCTTGGACGTTACGCATCGCGTCCTGTTTCCATTGTCGTTACACCGCAAACCGACCGATGCGTATCGCCCCTTCACACACTCGTCACGCAGCAGCCTCGCTAACCGCCCACGGATCGCGATGCACATCCATACACCTATCCAGCGTGATGCGCATACTTACATAACTGCGACGCACGCACTCCCCAAGATAGGCAGCTTCCGCCGAAGATGGCGATGCCCCGGCCAGCGTACAGACAATCTCCAACGCTTCCCAGGGATGAGTGTCGTCATAGGCGGCATGTAACTGCAACCAACGCAGGCTTTTGGTTCTGGTCGGTGCCGGCATGCTTTCCGCGTAGGCGGCGCTTGCATACACCAATTGGGACCATTCGCCCGTGGCACCCTCCACGGCATAGTTGGTGGCTACCATACCGGCAGCCAGGGGTCCGTGACTGCTGATTTCTTCACACCAGCGTGCAAGTGTTTCCGATCCGTGCGGCGCCTGGCCGGTCAGCACTTCCTCCCTGGATACGCCGGCCCCCTCGGCCCAGCTGAGCCAATGTTCGGCGTGATTCTGCTCCACACGGATGTTTCGGACCAGCCAGCGGCGGGCCATGTTGTCGCCCGGGCTGCGGCCGAAGCGGGTCTTGAGCAGGTTCATGGCCATGTAGCCCGGGAACCGCTCGATCACCGGCCACACGCCGACCATGAAATGGCGGGTCCCAGTGGCGCCGAGCCTGCCTTCGCACATGGCCGGCCAGATCTCGTGGTCGACCACCCCCTGCTTGGCCTCTTCACACTCCATCACCATGTCCTGCGCCCATTGCGGGTAGCTGGACAGTTCCATCAACGGGCCTGTGCGTTCGAAGCGAACGTTCATATTGCTATCTCCTTCCGAGTCGGTAGCAAGAGGCCCTGTGACCTCCTGCCGGGTTTCCGGCCATAGGAGGTCCTATGACCGATCGTACCCCGGTGCCGCGGACGACACCGGAATTCACGTGACCCTTACCCGACAACGAAGGCAGATCGATGTACTTTGTCTGCGTATACATGCGGGAACCGCCGATGGCGGCGCTCCGCATGCGAGCGCCGATCAAAGCATTGGCAGTTTGAGTCCCTGTTCTTTGGCGCATTGGACGGCCGTGTCATAGCCGGCATCGGCGTGACGCATCACGCCGGTCGCGGGATCGTTCCAAAGGACGCGGGCGATGCGCCGGTCGGCCGCTTCGCTGCCGTCACAGACGATCACCACGCCGGAATGCTGCGAGTAACCCATGCCTACGCCACCGCCGTGATGCAGGCTGACCCAGGTCGCGCCTCCGGCGGTATTGAGCATGGCGTTGAGCAGCGGCCAGTCGCTGACAGCATCGCTGCCGTCGCGCATCGCCTCGGTTTCGCGATTGGGGCTGGCGACCGAGCCGGAATCGAGGTGGTCGCGCCCGATAACTACCGGCGCCTTGAGCTCACCCTTGCGAACCATCTCGTTGAACGCCAGACCCAGCTTATGCCGCTGCCCCAGACCTACCCAGCAGATGCGCGCGGGCAGACCCTGGAAACTGATGCGCTCGCGCGCCATATCCAGCCAGTTGTGCAGATGCGGATCGTCCGGAATCAACTCCTTTACTTTCTGGTCCGTCTTGTAGATGTCCTCCGGATCGCCGGAGAGCGCTACCCAACGGAACGGCCCCACGCCGCGGCAGAACAGCGGCCGCACGAAGGCGGGCACGAAACCCGGGAAAGCAAATGCATCGGCACAGCCTTCGTCCTTGGCCATTTGACGGATATTGTTACCATAATCGAAGGTCGGAATGCCCTGCTTGTGGAAAGCGAGCATCGCTTCGACATGCTTGCGCATGGACTGCTTGGCCGCCTTGGCGGTACCCACGGGGTCGCTCTTGCGGCGCTCGAACCACGCTTCCACCGTCCATTCCGTAGGCAGATAGCCGTTGACCGGATCGTGCGCGCTGGTCTGGTCGGTCACCGCGTCCGGACGAACGCCGCGACGCACAAGCTCCGGCAGAACATCGGCGGCGTTCCCCAGCAGCGCCACCGACACGGCGCGCCCTTCGGCGGTGTACCTGGCAATGCGCGCCAACGCGTCGTCGAGATCGGTCGCCTGCTCGTCGATGTAGCGCGTCTTCAGACGAAAATCGATGCGGCTCTGCTGGCATTCGATCGTCAGCGACGATGCACCGGCCAGGCTGGCGGCCAGCGGCTGCGCGCCGCCCATGCCGCCCAGGCCGGCGGTGAGAATCCATTTGCCCTTGAGGCTGCCGCCGTAGTGCTGGCGACCCATCTCGACAAAGGTTTCGTAAGTGCCCTGCACGATGCCCTGCGAGCCGATGTAGATCCACGAACCGGCCGTCATCTGGCCGTACATCATCAGACCCTTGCGGTCGAGCTCGTTGAAGTGTTCCCAGTTGGCCCATGCCGGCACCAGATTGGAATTGGCAATCAATACGCGCGGCGCATCCACGTGCGAGGGAAACACGCCTACGGGCTTACCCGATTGCACCAGCAGCGTTTCGTCGTCGTTGAGATCGCGCAAGGCACGCAGGATCGCGTCGAAGCATTCCCAGTTGCGTGCCGCACGACCGATGCCGCCATAGACGACCAGTTCGGCGGGATTCTCCGCTACCTCGGGGTCCAGGTTGTTCTGCAGCATGCGAAACGGTGCCTCGCTGAGCCAACTCTTGCAGGACAGCTCGGTACCGCGTGGGGCGCGGATGCTGCGGGTGGTGTCGATACGCGTGGGAGCATTCATTCGAACGGGCCTTGGGAACGGCGGAACAGACCTCCGATTATGAACATCGCCAGCATAAGCTGCCATCTGCACCGCGCCAAAAGGACGTCCCTGGCCCTTCCAGCATTGATGTCCGAAAACGGCCAGTATGGGTGAGCCGCCGGTGCTAGCCTTGGTTTCATGGACACTCGACCGACCACCCCCAGCAGTCCGATACCGCTCGATCGGCAGATCTGCGACCAGGCCAGGATGAGCCGGGACATGCGCTTCGATGGCCTGTTTTTTACGGCCGTGACCAGCACCGGGATCTATTGCCGACCGGTGTGCCCGGCACCGTCACCCAAGCCGCAGAATATTCGCTACTACGCCACGGCGGCGGCGGCCGAAGCGGCCGGGTTTCGCCCCTGCCTGCGCTGTCGACCCGAGCTTTCGCCGGGCAACGATAGCTGGCGGCATGGCGACCACGTGGTCGCGCGTGCCTTGAAGCTGATCGAGCATGGCGAGCTGGAGACCTTGTCGCTGGAAGACCTTGCACAACGTGTCGGCGTCGGTTCCCGCCAGCTGCGCCGCCTGTTCGTCGACAAGCTCGGTGCGCCGCCGATTCATGTGCACACGACGCGGCGCCTGCTGTTCGCCAAGCAGTTGCTGACCGAGACGGCAATGCCGATCACCGAGGTGGCCATGGCATCGGGCTTCGGCAGTTTGCGCCGCTTCAACACCGCGTTCCTGCAAGCCAACCGGATGTCGCCACGCGAGCTGCGGCGGCATCCACGCGCGGCTCCTGGCGAAGCGCTCGTACTGCGCATGGGTTATCGACCACCGTACGACTTTGCCGCGATCCTGGCGTTTCTGCGCGGGCGCGCGCTGCCCGGCGTGGAAGTGGTCGACGAGCACAGTTATTCGCGTGTGTTCGGCAACACCGACGCACCGGGTTGGCTGCGCCTGAGCGCATGGCCCGGCGGTGAGCCTGCCTTGCAGTTACAGCTGCATTGCCCGGAGCCACAGCACATGCTGCACGTGGTCGGCCGGTTGCGCCGCATGTTCGATCTGGATGCCGATCCGCAGGCGATCAGCGACAGCCTGCGCGGCGATCGCCTGTTGAAACCCATGATGCGCAAGTATCCGGGCCTGCGACTGCCCGGTGGCTGGGATGGCTTCGAAATTGCCGTGCGCGCCATCCTGGGCCAGCAGGTATCGGTGGCGGCTGCAAGAACGCTGGCATCCCGCATCGTGCATCACTACGGCGTGGCATTGGATGTCCCCGGCCAACCTGGCCTGGAACGGTTGTTTCCTGGCCCGGAGCGACTGGTCGATGCCGACCTCGCCGTCATCGGGCTGACTCGCGCACGCGCCGACACCGTCCGCGGCATGGCGCGCGCGATGCTGGATAACCGCGTGGATTTTCGCAGCGAACAATCGCTGGAGGAGTTCGTCGAACGCTGGGTTGCATTGCCCGGCATCGGCGAGTGGACGGCTCACTACATGGCCATGCGCGCGCTGAGCCACCCCGATGCGTTCCCTGCCGCCGACCTGATCCTGCGCCGCGTCGCGGCCGATGGCGGCGATGCCTTGAGTACGAAGGCGCTGACCGAACGCGCGCAAGCCTGGCGTCCCTGGCGCGCCTATACCGTGATGCATCTGTGGCGTGCGGCAACCGATGCCGCCATGCAAACCAGGAAGGCGACTGCATGACTTCGACAACGATCTACTACGACGATATGCCCAGCCCGGTCGGCCGGCTGCGCCTGGTGGCCGATGGCGATTGCCTGCGCCAGGTCTGGTTCGAACGGGAGCGGCATCCGAAAGCCATGGGTAGCGACTGGGTCCGCAATAGCGATGCGGTGGCCTTTGCGCGGGAACAGCTGGAGGAATATTTCGCCGGCATGCGCCAGGCGTTCGACCTGCCCTTGCGACCGCTGGGTACGCCGTTTCAATGCGAAGTATGGAGTGCCCTGGCGAACATCCCCTATGCCAGCACCATCAGCTACGGCCAGCTCGCCCAGCGCATCGGCCAACCGCTGGCAGTACGTGCGGTAGGCGCCGCCAACGGACGCAATCCACTACCCATCATCCTGCCCTGCCACCGCGTCATTGGCGCCAACGGCAGCCTCACCGGTTTCGGTGGCGGGCTACCGACCAAACGCTGGTTGCTGGCGATGGAGGATCAGGTGGCGCGTGGGGATTTGTTTGGCGCGTGTGCTGCTCAATAGGAAAAGCTCCCGCGAGCACCCGGCCCCCTCACCCCAGCCCTCTCCCCCGGCAAAGCCAGGGGAGAGGGAGCTAGGTTGCGCAAGTCCGAAACGCTGAGGTCGCCTCAGTCAGGCTCCCTCTCCCCTGGCTTTGCCGGGGGAGAGGGTTGGGGTGAGGGGGCTTTTAAGTCCTCAGCGAAAAACTATCGCGAACTACTCCGAGCCGGCGCAGTCACCGGAGGCGTCGCCGCATTCTGATAACGATTCAACAGATCCTGCTGCTGCGCCCGATAGCGATCCTGATTCGCCTTGTCCGCATTATCGGTCTGATTCAACAACGCCGGATTATTCGCATTCGGCAAACGCGCGGTGTTCTGGATGCTTTGCTGCAGCTGCTGGCGTTGTTGCTGTCTTTGCAATTGATCGGTGACCTGCTGCTGTTGCTGCGCCTGTCGGTACTGATACTGCGAAGCCGGCGGCACGATCGTCCGCGGAGCGGGTGCCGCGGGTTTGGGCGGCGACGACGTCTTGGGAGGCTGCGTCTGCGCAAGGACCTGACCCGCACCCAGCAGCAGACAAGCTGCAAGCGCACGCAAGAAATAGCGCCGAAAAACGATCGGCATCGGACCTGCAGCAACCAGACGTGTAATAGTCATATGAGTACGCGATCATGACGGGATTGTTTGCGCCAATCTTACGGACCCGCCTATGAAATTCCTGTTTCGCGCGGTGTTGCTTGCCACTGTGGCATTCAGCACCGGTTGTGCCGTTTCGCCCGCCCTGCCGCCCGCGAACACGTCCAGTACGGCCCCTGCCGCACCTGCCCCGCTGCTGCTGATTTCCATCGACGGCTACCGCGCCAACTATTTCGATCGCGGCATCAGCCCGACGCTTGCGATGCTGGCGCAGAGCGGCGTCCACGCCGATGCGATGGAGCCTTCCTTCCCATCGCTGACCTTCCCCAACCACTACACCATCGTCACCGGCCTGCGCCCGGATCATCACGGCATCGTCAACAACACGATGACCGACCCGGTGCTGGGCAAGTTTTCGCTGGGCAATCGCGAAGCGGTCGCCGATCGCCGCTGGTGGGACGAAGGCATGCCGCTATGGGAAACCGTGCGCGAGCACGGCATGAAGAGCGCCACGATGTTCTGGCCGGGCTCGGAGTCGGACATCCAGGGGCACCATCCGGATTATTGGAAGCCTTACGACGGCAAGGTCACGCCGCCGCAACGCGTCGAGCAGATTTTCGCGTGGCTCGATCTGCCCGCCGACCAGCGCCCGACCTTCCTCACGCTGTACTTTGACGCTGTCGATCACGCCGGGCACGAATACGGCCCCGATACACCGCAAGTCGATCAGGCCATTCGCGAAACCGATGCCGCTCTGGCGCAGCTCGTGGAAGGCCTGAAGCAGCGCAAGCTGCTCGATCGCATCAATATCATCATCGTGGCTGACCATGGCATGGCCGCCGTACCGCAGGAAAACAGCATCCTGCTGGACAAGCTGTTTGCCGTTGACGATGTCGATACGGTAAGCCTGGGTGTGCTGGCCGGTTTCAATCCCAAGCCGCACGGGCAGAAGGCATTCGCCAGGATCGAAACGCAGCTCGAACAGCCGCAACAGCACATGCAATGCTGGGACAAGACGCGCGTGCCTAAGCGCCTCGCCTATGGCGGCAATGCACGCGTGCCGCAGCTGCTTTGCCTCGCCGATACGGGCTGGCGTATCGCTACCACCGATGCGTTGGCCAAGCGCAAGGGCAAGGTCAGCCTGGGCGAGCACGGTTACGACAATGCCGATCCGCTGATGCGCGCGCTGTTCATTGCGCACGGTCCGGCGTTCAAGCAAGGCATCCGCGTGAAGGAGTTCCCGAACGTGGACGTCTATCCGCTGATGACCCATCTGCTGCAGGTTCCGGCGGCGCCCAATGACGGCGATTACGATGCCGTCAAGGACATGCTCAAACCCTAGGCGATCAGGTTGCTGACCTCGATCAGATTCTGATCGAGGTCGCGAAAATACACCGACATGATCGGCCCCTGCGCGCCGGTACGTCGTACCGGGCCTTCCAGCACCGCGACACCGCAAGCAGTCAGGTGCGACATGACCTGATCGACCGGCACCTTCGTCAGAAAACACAGATCCGCCGAACCGGGCATGGTGCATGCAGCCTTGGGCTCGAACTCATGATGGTATCGATGCAGGTTGATCTTCTGTACGCCGAAGGAGAGTGCCTTGCGTCCTTCGCCGAACGTGACCGTTTGCATGCCGAGCACGCGCTCATAGAACGCGCAGCTGGCGTCGACGTCGGCGACCGTCAGCACGAGGTGGTCCAGGGAATCGATCTTCACGGCATGGCTCCTTTGCTCATCGGCGTCGGCGGTGTCACGACGCCCTGCAGCGGCGCAAGACGATAGAGCCGCCACGCAATCAGAAGACCGAGCAGCACCAGCACGCCGACAAAGGCGGCGACGCCGCTCCAACCATGCGTGGCATAAAACAGTCCACCGCTGGCACCGGCAATACTCGATCCCATGTAATAGGAAAACAGATACATCGAAGACGCCTGCGCTTTCGATGCGCCCGCTCGTCGTCCTACCCAGCTGCTGACAATGGAGTGGCCACCGAAGAAACCGAAGGTCACCGCGACGATGCCGAGGATGACCAGCCACAACGCATCGGCCAAGGTCAGTGCGGTGCCGACCAGCATCATCGCGAAAGCCGTCCACAGCACCTTGCGTCGCCCCAGCTTGCCGGCGAGATGTCCCATCCATGCCGAGCTGAAGGTGCCGACCAGATAGACACTGAAAATCAGCCCGACAACCGCCTGGCTCAAACGATACGGCGGTGCGAGAAGACGGTAGCCGAGATAGTTGTAGACAGTGACGAAGGCTCCCAGCAGCAGGAAACCTTCGGCGAACAACCATGGCAGCCCGGGATCGCGAAACATCGCCGCGAAACGTCCGAACAACGCCTTTGCGGCCCAAGGTCTGGCTTCGAAATGCCGCGATGCCGGCAATGCCCGCCAGAAGACCAACCCCGCGGCCAGACCGATCACACCGACGGCCGCGATACCAATCCGCCAGCCGAACCATTCGGCCAGCACGCCCGATACCAGCCGCCCACCCATGCCGCCAACCGCACTGCCGCTGATATAGAGGCCCATGCCAAGGCCGATCGACTCCACATGCATCTCTTCGCTGAGATACGTCATCGCTACCGCAGGCAGACCACTCAGGCTCAGGCCTAGCAACGTACGCAACAGCAACAGCTGATGCCAGCCGGTCGTAAAGGCCGATAGCAGCACCAGTACCGCCGACGCCAACAGCGACGCCACCATCACCGGTTTGCGTCCCCAGCTATCGGACAGACCGCCGGCAAACAGCATCGCGATGGCCAGGACGCCGGTGGTCACCGATAGCGACAGCGCGCTGGTCGCCGCATCGATACCGTAGTGGCGGCTGAATTCCGGCATCAGCGGCTGCACGCAATAAAGCAGCCCGAACGTCGACAGGCCCGCGGCAAACAGGGCCAGATTGGTGGCTCGAAAAGCGGGGGTACCGTGGCGAATCCAGTCGTCCGCCTCGACTGTCGTGGCTGTTGAAATCGGCAGGTCCATAAGCGCACAGGATAGGCTGATGTATCCCATCGATCGATAACGATCGCACGATGGACTTATAGCGATCGGCTATCGATCGATGATTCAAGGAAATCTCTAAAAACCCTCGATCAGACCACCTAGCTTGTAGGAGCGACTTCAGTCGCGACAAGCGCGCCTCACCGTAAATCGGTGTCGCGACTGAAGTCGCTCCTACAAGCTAGGACGTTATGCGCGGCATGGCTGGCTTGTCGAGATTGCCTCAAGCCAGCGGCAGTCGCATGACGATTTCCAGGCCGCCGCCTTCGGCGTTCTTCGCCTCGATCTCGCCGCCATGGGCCTGTACCACGCGCTGCACGATCGCCAGGCCAAGCCCATGGCCCTCTGCCCGCGACGCATTGCTGCCACGATAGAACGGGCGGAACATCAGACCGAGCTCCTCCTCGGGTACGCCGGGGCCGTGATCGCGAATGCGCAGTACGGCCGTGCCCTGCTCCAATTCGGCATCCACCAGGATCTCGCCACCTTCCGGACTGAACTTGATCGCGTTCGAAATCAGGTTGTCGAGCGCGCGCTCAAGTAGCAGCGGGCTGCCTTGAATGACGATGTCCGCACGACCGGAGTGACGCAACGTTACCTGTCGCGCCTGCGCGTCCAACGCTGCTGCATCTACGCGCTCGGCAATCATCGGCACAAGCGCCACCTGCTCTCGCTCCATGCCAGGCAAACCGGCTTCGAGCCGCGACAGCGCCAGCATTTCGCCGGTCATGCGGTCCAGCCGCATGATCTCCCGCTCGGCATGCGCAAAGTGCGGCGCGGCTTCGTCGGCACTGGCGCTGTGCTGGGCCAGGTCCATGATCAGATGCAGTCGGGCCAGCGGCGAACGTAATTCGTGCGACAGATCCTGCAACACCCCGCGTTCGTGCGCGATCAGGGTTTCGATGCGTTCGGCCATGCCGTTGAAATCGCGCGACAGTTGGCCGAGCTCGTCATGTTTGCCTTTCCACGGCGTGCCCAGCCGCGTGGAAAACTCGCCGGCGGCCATGCGTCGCGTCGCATCGCGCAGCGCCTCCACCGGCCGCGCCACGCTGCGTGCTACCCACCAACCGGCGATGGCGATGAACAGCAGCGACAAACCCAGTTGCACGGCCAGGAAAATCTGCTGCCGCATGCGCGGCGACACGCGTGCACGCGAGCTGCTGGTCGCGACCATTTGGCGCACCGTACCGTCGCTGCCCGTGACCTGCTGCACGGCAACGTAGTAGCCGGGCCAGGGTTCGAGCTGGATATCGCGTTCGGCGTCCAGCCATTCGGGCACCTGTGCTCGTATCGATGACGGCAGGCGCATCTCGCGCAAGGGCTGCCCGTTTTCGTAAAGCGTGACATCCACGCCGTCGCGGCGCTCCTGCCGTGCCCAGGTCTCGAATCCCTCTTTGCCGCCGGCCTCCAGCGCCTGCGTCGCCGATTGCGCGATCGACGGCCAGTCGATGTCCTGTGCCGAGGAGTATTCGATAAAGCGCCTCGTCAACACGCCGCCGAGAAACAAGGCAAGCAAGGTGACGGCGCAGAACGAAAGCAACAGCCGCCAGAACAGCGGACTGCGCAAGGGACTCTTGAAGCCCGTCATGCACGCGCTCCGCCGGCTACCAGCACGTAGCCCGCACCGCGCACGGATTCGATGCGCAGCGACGTTTCATCCGCTTCGGTCAACTTGTGGCGCAAGCGGCTGACATGCACATCGACGCTACGATCGAAGCGCTCGATCTCGCGTCCCAGCGCGGCGCGCGTCAGCGTCGCCTTGTCGATCACCTCCCCGGTGCGCTGCGCCAGGGTCAGCAGCAACAGGAACTCCGCGCCGGTAAGGCTGAGCTCCTGTTCGTTGACATAGGCGCGCCGCTCGCCGGGCAGCAGCCGCAATTGACCGATCGTCAATGCCGCAGCGCCTTCTACCGTATGCCGGCGCAACTGTGCGCGCACGCGGGCAAGCAGCTCGCGCGGCAGGCAGGGTTTGGAAAGGTAGTCGTCCGCACCCAGCTCCAGGCCGACCACCCGATCGACCGGCTCGCCACGCGCCGACAGCATGATCACCGGCAGGCGGTGTTGCAGGCGCAACTCGCGCAGGGTATCGAGGCCGTTCTGCCCGGGCATCATCACATCGAGAATCATCAGGTCCGGACGCGTGGCCGGGTCCCGCAGTTGGGCCAGCGCAGACTCGCCGTCGTGCACCACATCGACCTGCAAACCTTCGCGGCGCAGATATTCGGCCAGCAAGGCACAGAGTTCACGGTCGTCGTCGACGATAAGGATTCGGGACATGGGGGGATGGTAATGGGGAACAGGGAGCGGGTTTGATGGTGGGATCTTGCGATCGTCGCAAGCCTACGGTTTATTCCCTGCTCCCTGCCCCGTCTTTACCCATCTTTACGTACCCGCAAAGGTCTTAAACGCCCCGTTGTCGTCCAATATGTTCGCAAGTGAGTCGTCCCCCCAACGGAGCAAACACCATGCGTAAGATTCTTCCCCTGTCGTTCCTCCTCACCGCTGCCCTTGGCTGCTCGGCGCTGGTCTTTGCCGCCCCGCAGGACGGTGGCCCGGCCGGTGGCGGCCCGGGTGGCTGGCACGGCGGCCATCGCGGCCACCACGGCGCGTTCATGGCGCTGAAGAAGCTCAACCTGACCGACGATCAGAAAGCCCAGGTGAAGCAGATCTTCCAGCAGGGCTTTGCCCAGCTGAAGCCGCAGATGCAGGCCGTGCGTCAGCAGCGCGCCGCCTTCGAAGCGATGACCCCGGATGCGGCCGGCTACCAGCAGGCTGCCACCAGCCTCGCCCAGGCCGAAGCCAGCCTGACCCAGGCTCGCGTGACCCAGGGCGCCACCACCCGTGCACAGGTCTACAACATCCTGACCAGCGCACAGAAAGCCCAGCTTGCTACCCAGCAAGCCGAGCGTCAGCAGCGCATGCAGCAGTGGAAGCAACAGCATGCCCAACAGCAGGCTGCGAGCTCCACCCAGTCCGCGCAGTAATCGCTGCACGTGACAAGCCGCCGGCATCGCGCCGGCGGCTTTTTTTTGCCCTGCTTTTTTAGTGCGAGGAATGCTTCAGCGCGAGGAAAGCGCAGGCGCCTGTTGCGCGGGCACCCATACCGGCGTCGCGTAGCCGGCCGGCTTGTCGCCCACGGCAACGCCACCGTGGATGCGTGTCTGCTGCGTGTCGCCGAACATGTAGTAAGGGAACGGGGTTTCCGGCGCGCTGGCGACGGCCAGTCGCTGGCGCAGTTCACCCGGCAGTTCGAAATCGAGTGCGGCAAGGTTGTCGTCCAGTTGCGCCAGCTTGGTCGCACCGACGATCACCGAACCGACACCCGGCTGCGTAGCCACCCAGTTCAAGGCGACCTGCGCCATCGGCTTGCCGACGGCCTTCGCCACCTGTTCCAGTTCGGCAACGATGCGCCAGTTGCGCTCGGTGAAGCGATCGAAACCGGGCGCACCGGAAATCTTCGCCAGCCGGCCATCGCCGGTACCGCCGCCCTCACCCGGACGATACTTGCCCGACAACAGGCCCATACCGAGCGGACTCCAGGCGGTAATGCCCATGCCAAGCTGAGTGGCGAGCGCGGTGTACTCGTGTTCGATATGACGCTCGACCAGCGAATATTCCAATTGAAGATTCACCAGCGGCGTCAGCGCGTGCGCCTGTGCCCAGGTCTGCGCACGCGCCGCATACCACGCCGGCACATCCGACAGGCCGGCGTAGCGGATCTTGCCGGCGCGTACCAGGTCGTCCAGCGTGCGCATCACCTCTTCGGCCGGCGTGACACGGTCCCAGGTATGCAGCAGGTACAGGTCGATGTAGTCGGTCTGCAGCCGACGCAGCGAACCCTCCACAGCACGCATGATGTTCTTGCGGCCGTTGCCACCGGCATTCGGATTGCCCGGTTGCGCGTTGTAAGTGAACTTGGTCGCCAGCACCACGCGATCGCGCGTGCCGCTATCGGCAATGAACTGGCCGAGCAAGGTTTCGCTATGGCCCTCGGTGTACATGTCGGCGGTATCGATGAAATTGCCGCCGCGCTCCAGGTAGCGGTCGAACATGGCGCGAGCGGTTTCTTCCGGTGCGCCCCAGCCCCATTGATCGCCGAATGTCATGGCGCCCAACGAGAGGCGGCTGACGCGCAAACCGGACTGGCCCAGGGTGTAGTACTGATCGAGCGACATGGCGAACTCCTCAAGAGGTGAAGGGGCGGCTTGGCCGCCGGCTTGAGGCAAAGTCTGCGCCTTGCCATTCCTCTGAAAAATAGGCATCTTCTTGATGCTTTATTTAGATGAGCTAATTAATGCGCGACGAGCACGCAGCGGCTTTACGAGCTTTCCGGCTGATCGCCCGATATGGCAGCTTTACCCGTGCCGCGGCCGAGCTGGAGGTCACGCCGTCCGCGCTGAGCCAGACGCTCAAGCAACTGGAAGCCAGCGTCGGCGTGCGACTGCTGCATCGGACCACGCGTCAGGTGGGCCTGACCGAAGCCGGCACCGATTTCCTGGCGCGCATCACGCCTGCGCTGAATGAAATCGACGCCGCCATGGAAGCATTGCGCCAGCACGGCGAGCGCCCCGCCGGCACCTTGCGCGTGACGATGCCGCAGAACCTGCTCGACTGGTTGATCGGACCGGTGCTGGTGGAATTCTTGCGCACCTATCCGGATGTGAAACTCGAGGTGTTATGCGATAGCCGACTGGTCGACTTGGTGGCCGAAGGGTTCGACGTCGGCATTCGACTGGGCGAGCGCCTCGCGCGCGATGTGGTCGCGGTTCCCTTGGGCGACAAGGTGCGTGCCGTCGTGATCGGCTCGCCTGCCTATTTCGCCAGACACGGCCGCCCCCAGCATCCGCGCGACCTGGAACAGCATGCATGCGTGCGCTACCGCTACGTCGGCAGCGGAGCGATCTATCGTTGGGAATTTGCCCACCGCAGCGGCGCATCGCGCGGGCAATGGTTCGATATGGATGTCGACGGCCCCATCACCACCAACGAACCGGCGATCGGCATCCATGCCGCCCTCGAAGGGCTCGCGTTGATGCATGCGGTGGAACCGATGGTGCGCAAGGCCATCGCCGCAGGCCACCTGGAAACGGTGCTCGATCCATGGCTACCGCCGTTCGACGGTTTCTATCTCTACTACCCCAGCCGTTTCCAGGTGCCGCCGAAACTGCGCGTGTTTATCGATTTTCTACGTGAACGATTGGCCCATAAACTTTAAAAACCCAGCCAGTTTGTAGGAGCGACTTCAGTCGCGACCATGCAGCGCGTGGTACGGCCGGTCGCGACTGAAGTCGCTCCTACAAGATAGGTGGGGTTACAGGAGCAGCATCAGTGGTAGCGGCCCTCGACCCACACATGGCCCGGTGCCCAGTAGCCTGGCACCCAGACACGCTCGTAATGGGGATGACGCGGTTCCACCACCACGCATCCCGTCAATGCAGCGGCGCTGACAAGCAAGGCGGCAGTGCTCAGGCAGATCATCATCAAACGACGCATAGGTGCGCTCCTCTCGTGGACTCACGACGGAAAACGCGATCGTTCGAACTCACGATGACACGCATGACCTGGCGTCGATAACTTCCGTTCATGCCAAGTACCTGCGATCGCCACGCACGCATTCAGGTGGCGGCAAGCTGCTCCACCACGCTGCGATAACGCGCGGCAATGCCCGCTTCATCACGATGATGGAAATCGCGCACCACCCACTGCCCGCCTACCAGCACGTCGCGCACCAGCGGTGCATTGCCGGCAAACAGGAAGCTGTCCATGACGGCATTGGCCGAACGCGCAGCGAGTTGCGGAGCCGCGTCGTCCAATACGATCAGGTCGGCGCGCGCACCTTCGCGCAATTCGCCGATCGGCAAGCCCGCGGCACGTGCACCGCCTTGCAGTGCGGCGCGCCACAACGTCTCGCCCACGCTATCGCGTTCCTTGCGTGCGGCGATATTGCGATGGCGTGTGGCCAGGCGCTGGCCATATTCAAGCCAGCGCAATTCTTCGACCGGCGATACCGAGATATGCGAGTCCGAACCGATGCCGAGCACGCCGTGCGCATCGAGGTAATCGGACAAGGGAAACAAGCCATCGCCAAGATTCGCCTCGGTGGTCGGACACAAGCCGACGACCGCTCCGCTGCGTGCGATCTGGCGCACTTCGCGGTCTTCGACATGCGTGGCGTGCACCAGGCACCAGCGGGCATCGACGTCGGCATGATCGAACAACCACTCCACCGGCCGTGCGCCGCGCGTGGCCAGACAGTCCTGCACTTCGCCGATCTGTTCGGCGATGTGAATGTGAATCGGCATGTCGCGTGTCAGCTCGGCGGCGAGTACCTCGCGCATCGCCGCTTCAGGCACGGCGCGTAAGGAGTGCAAGGCGACACCAACGCGCAGATCGCCGCGTTCATGCCGACGCAGGGTCTCCAGCAGGCGCAGATAGCCGTTCACATCGTGGCCGAAACGACGCTGGCGCGCGGTCAACGCGCGGCCGTCGAAACCGCCGCTCATGTACAGCACCGGCAACAGGGTAAGCGCGATACCCGCTTCGCGCGCCGCTTCGATCAGGGCCAGCGACATCGCCTCGGCCTGCGCGTACGGCGTACCGTCGGGACGATGATGCAGATACTGGAATTCGCAGACCTGGGTGTAGCCCGCCTTGAGCATTTCTACGTAGAGCTGCGCGGCAATCGCCTTGAGCTGTTCCGGCCCGATAGCGGCGGCGAAGGCATACATGGTCTCGCGCCAGGTCCAGAAACTGTCGTCGCTGCGTCCCTTGCGCTCGGCCAGGCCGGCCATGGCGCGCTGGAACGCGTGCGAATGCAGGTTCGGCATGCCCGGCAGCACCCAGGCGCCAAGCCGCTCCGCGGGGCCGTCGGTAGGGCCCAGATGCCCACTCGCATCGACCGCCACCACGCCGTCGCTGCTCCATCCATCAGTGAGCCAGAGTTGATCGGCACGGTAATTACGGGGGCGGTCGGTATCGGTCATAACGGGGACTCGGCGGGAATCCCAGCCAGTTTAGATGAACTGCATAACTTCGCGGCTCTCGCGTTCACGCCATTTCATCCATAATTAAGCACATGGCCAAGAAAACCCCCGAGCACACTCCCAAGCTGCTGGTGCGTCAGGCCGTTCCCGCCGACGTACCCGCCCTGGTCGATCTGACCGCCCGCGTCTACACGCCCGAATGGGGCCATTCGGAGGAAATGCTCCGCTCGCAGCAGACGCATTTTCCGGAAGGCCAATTCGTCGTCGAATACGAAGGGCGCCTGGTCGGCTATTGCGCCACCTTCCGCATCGACGAAGCGACCGCGCTGGCGCCGCATACCTGGATGCAGATCACCGGTGGCGGCATGGCTTCGCGACACAAAGCCGATGGCAACTGGCTGTATGGCATGGAAGTGGTGGTGCATCCGGATTTTCGCGGCATGCGCATCGGCCAGCGGCTGTATCAGGCACGCAAGCGGCTATGTACCGACCTGAAGCTGCGCGGCATCGTATTCGGCGGCCGTATTCCCGGATTGGCGCGAAACATCCAGCGCTACGGCAGTGCCGAGGGCTACGTCCAGGCCGTGCTCGAAGGCAAGCGCCGCGACCTGACCCTGAGCTTTCAGCTCAACAACGAATTCCAGGTCATCGGCCTGCTGCGCGGCTATGTACCGTCCGACTATGACTCGCTCGGCTACGCCGCGCATCTGGTGTGGCGCAACCCGCGCCTGCTCAATCACCCGGATACGCCGTCGATTCCGACCCCGCAGCGCCTGCCCGATTCGGTACGCGTCGCGTCGGTGCAATACCAGCAGCGGCGGATCAAGTCGTTTGAAGAATTCGCCACGCAGGTCGAATACTTCACCGACATCGCCGCCGACTACAACGCCGACTTCGTCACCTTTCCCGAACTGATCACGCTGCAATTGCTGTCGATCGAAAACGAGGAACTGTCGGCGGTCGCGGCGATTCGCAAGCTGAGCCATTACACGCCGCAGGTGAAGGAGCTTTTCACGCGCCTGGCGGTGCACTACAACATCAACATCATCGCCGGCTCGCATCCGACCGAGCAGACCAACGGCGACATCCACAACGTCTGCTACGTCTGCCTGCGCGACGGTTCGCTGCACGAGCGCGAAAAGCTGCACCCGACGCCCAGCGAGCGCACCGTGTGGAACATCACCGGCGGCGACACCGCGGCGACGATCCAGACCGACTGCGGGCCGATTGGCGTGATGATCTGCTACGACTCCGAATTCCCCGAAGTCGCGCGGCATCTGACCGACCAGGGTGCGTTGATCCTGTTCGTACCGTTCTGCACCGACGTGCGTGAAGGCTATCTGCGCGTGCGCTATTGCTCGCAGGCGCGCGCCATCGAGAACCAGTGCTACGTCGTGCTGTCGGGCAATGTCGGCAACCTGCCCGGCGTCAACAACTTCGATATTCAGTACGGCCAGAGCTGCATTCTCACGCCGAGCGATTTCCCGTTCGCGCGCGATGGCATCGCGGCCGACTCCACGCCGAATATCGAGACGGTGCTGTTTGCCGACCTCAGCCTGGAAAATCTCGCCCGTGCACGCAACTCGGGCGCGGTGCAGAATCTCAAGGATCGCCGTTTCGATCTGTACGAAACCCGTTGGACGCGAAAGACGGAAAGCAGCAAATGAATGAGCAGGATCCGCACGACGAACCACCCGTGCGTACACCTCAAGGACGACTGCAACGGCTTGCCGCCAGCAACGATCTTTTCTCGCCGGTGCAATGGCGCCGCCGCATCCTGTTCTGGAGCGGCGCGGTCTTGGTCGGCCTGGCGGCGGTGGGTTTCGCCCAGGCCGCGGACTATGTATTCGGCCTGTTTCAGAAAGTCGTCACGCACAATCGCTTCTGGGCGTTTCTCATCACGCCCGCTACCTTCGCCGTGCTGGCCTGGCTGACGGCCGGGGCACTCAAGCCGACACGTGGCTCGGGTATTCCGCAAGCCATGGCGGCCCTGAAGGTCGAAGACGAGGGCTTTCGCAGCAACCTGCTCAGCTTGCGGGTGGCGATCGGCAAGATGGCGCTGACCCTGGCGGCGCTACTGGGCGGCGCGTCGGTCGGCCGCGAAGGCCCGACCGTGCACGTCGGCGCGGGCCTGCTGTACTCGCTCGGGCGCCGTTTCGGATTTGCCGAACCGGCCGCCGTGGGACGATTCATCCTGGCCGGCTCCGCCGCCGGCCTGGCAGCGGCATTCAACACACCGCTTGCGGGCGTGGTGTTCGCGATCGAGGAAATGAGTGGCGCGTTCGAGCATCGCATGAGCGGCACTCTGCTCACCGCCGTCATCATTGCCGGTGTCGTATCGCTGGGCATCCTGGGCAATTACGCCTACTTCGGTCGGTTCGATATCAACCTGCCCCTGGGTGAGGCCTGGTTGGCCGTGCTGGCTACCGGCATCGTCTGTGGCCTGGCCGGCGGCCTGTTCGCACGCCTGATCCTGCCCAGCGACACGGGTTTTCGTGGCGCAGTAGGTCGCTTGCGCGCACGTCAGCCAGTGGTGTTTGCGGCGGCCTGCGGCCTTGCCCTGGTTTTGCTCAGCCAGCTGACTCACACCGGCTTGTACGGTACCGGTTACGCACAGGCCAAGGCCTTGCTCGAAGGCCATTCGGACACGGTCGCCGGTTTTGGCGCGTTGAAATTTCTCGGCAATATCGCTTCGTATTGGGCCGGCATTCCCGGCGGCATCTTTTCGCCGGCATTGGCCGTCGGTGCCGGCTTAGGCAACAACATCGCGGCATGGATGCCTGGCGTCGATCCCGCATCGGTCATTCTGCTGGCGATGGCCGCCTACCTTTCCGGTGTCACGCAGGCGCCGCTGACGGCGACCGTCATCTCGATGGAGCTGACTGCCAATCAACAGATGGCGCTGCCGATCATGGCCACCTGCCTGCTCGCTCGGGCAACTTCGACCCTGGTCTGCCGCAAGCCGGTGTACAAGGCATTGGCAGACAAGTTGATCCACGATTTCGAACAGCGCAAGGCAGCTGAGGCGGCGGCAACACCAGCCGATACTGCCGTAGACGACACTCAAGCAGAACCAACGAAGCCGACACCATGACCTGGGACACCTTGCTGATCAACGCCGAGCTGGCGACGTTCGCCACCGATGCGCCGTATGGCCTGATCGCCGACGGCGCCATCGCCCTGCGCGACGGCAAGATCGCCTGGGTCGGCAAGCGTGCCGACCTGCCCGCGAACGACGAGGCAAAGAACACCATCGACCTGGATGGCGCACTGGTCACGCCCGGACTCATCGATTGCCATACGCATCTGGTCTTCGGCGGCGATCGCGCGCATGAATTCGATCTGCGCCTCAATGGCGCCACCTACGAAGAGATCGCGCGTGCCGGTGGCGGCATCGCATCGACCGTCAACGCCACACACGCAGCCGACGAAGCGCAGTTGCTCGCACAGTCCTTGCCCCGTGCTCGCGCCCTGCTCGCCGATGGCGTCACCACGCTGGAAATCAAATCCGGCTATGGGCTGGAACTGGAGACCGAGCGTCGCATGCTGCAGGTCGCGCGGCGTATCGGCAGCGTGCTGGGTATCGATGTGCGCACCACGTTTCTTGGCCTGCACGCCTTGCCCGCGTCGCACAAGGATCAACGCGAGGCGTACGTAACCGCCGTTTGCGACCAGATGCTGCCGACGCTTGCCGGTGAAGGCCTGGTCGATGCCGTCGACGCCTTCTGCGAGAACATCGGTTTTACCCGTGAGGAGACGCGCCGCGTATTCGAACGCGCCAAAGCGCTGGGCTTGCCGGTGAAACTGCATGCGGAGCAACTTTCCGATCAGGACGGTGCCGCGCTCGTTGCCGAGTACCAGGGCTTGTCCGCCGATCATCTGGAATACCTCAGCGATAGCGGCATCGCCGCCATGGCAGCGGCCGGTACGGTGGCTGTGCTGTTGCCAGGCGCTTTCTATGCATTGCGCGAAACCAAGCTGCCACCGATTACAGCACTTCGCGACCAACGCGTAGCGATGGCCATCGCTACCGACTGCAACCCGGGCACCTCGCCGTTGCTGTCGCTACGCCTTGCCGCCGGCATGGCGTGCACGCTGTTTCGCCTTACGCCGGAAGAAGCCTTGCGTGGCGTCACTGTGCATGCGGCACGTGCATTAGGCCTGTCCGATCGCGGCACGCTGGAGGTGAATCAACGCGCCGACCTGGTGGTCTGGAATGTTCGGCGGCCTGCCGAGCTGTGTTATTGGATTGGGGGATCGCTGGTTCGCAGCGTGTACATCGCCGGCCGGCCCATCCCACTCTATTAAAGAGAACCACCTATTTTTTGTAGGAGCGACTTCAGTCGCGACAAGCCGTGACGTAAACGTGGGTCGCGACTGAAGGGAACCTCGAAAAACCTCTGTTTACATCGTCGTCCCGGCGAAGGCCGGGACCCATCCCTCGACCCCCGCTTGTCAGACAACGTGTGGCAAGCCTCTGTGCTGAGGAATGGATCCCGGCCTTCGCCGGGATGACGAAATAGGAAAGGTTTTTAGAGGTTCCCTGAAGTCGCTCCTACAAAATAGGTAGCTTTTTTTAAGCTCCATGATCAAAGCGTCTCGAACGCTCGCGCAATCCACGACAGCTGATACAACACACTGGCCACGGCAAACGCCGCATGAAACCAGACGCGGCTCGTACGCATCGCTACGAGACATAGCACGACATAGCTGATATTTCTGATCGGATACTCGATACCGAAGCTATGCAGATAAGCGCCACCCTTGATCGCCGTGTCGATGTAATCGACCACGTAGACCACCGCCATGACGGCGAAGAACCAGCCCTTGCGCGAGTAGAAGTACTCGCGATAACCGGCATAGTCATCCAGTTGTTCGGGAAGCAGCAGTGCGCACAGCAGATAGAGCAGCAGCGCGTAGATCACCACGAACAGATAGAGATTGAAGTTCCAGGCATGGATCGCGGCGAGATGAAATTCCCACCACCAGAAATGCAACAGGAACAGAAACATCGAGAACACCCAGACCAGGTGGATCCAGTAGATCCGTACCGTCGTGGGGTGCACCACCATGCGCGCGAAATGACGCAAGAGATGGGTCATCCCCAGGCCGACCACCATCCCCAGCAACACACGGACATGCAGGTAGACGTCGCCCGTCGGCGGCTGGTGCCACTGATCCATGCGCTCCCTCCCCGCCAGTCAGGGCGATGACGGAAGCAAACCTAGCATTCGAGCCGCACACGTTTCGTGCAGGCAAAAAAAAAGCCCCCGCTAGCGGGGGCTCTTGGGCCGAGTCGGATGACTCAGGCCGACTTCTTCTTCGGCGCGGCCTTCTTGGCGGCAGCCGGCTTGGTCACGGTGTCCTTCGTGCCGACAACGGCCGGCTGGGCGCTGTGCAAGCGGCTGTTGCCGTAGCTGCCACGATAGGTCTTGCCGCGACGGGTTCTACGATCGCCCTTACCCATGGGGAAACTCCTGATATATATGAAAGTGACGGCCAAACATCGTATCAGTGCCGGCCCAAAGCGCAAGGGTCAGCCTGAACGGAGGCCTCGCCCAGTCATTTAAGGATGACCGTGACCGGCGCAGCCCAGGGGCTGGTCCGGGCACGGGCCCGGATCGATCTGCACGGTGGCATGCTGAATGCCAAAACGATCGTTCAGCACATCCTTGATCACTTTGAGCGCCTGCGCGCTCTGGCCGTCTTCATGCACCTCGGCATGCAAGGTCGCCATGCGCGAACCGGAGGCCAGCTGCCAGACGTGAACGTGGTGAACATCGCGGATCGATGCATCGGCGTTGCGCAGGGTTTCGGTGATTTCGGCGGTATCCATGCCCTCGGGCACGCCCTCCAGCAGAATATGCGCCGAGCGTCGCAGCAGGCCCCAGGCGCTGCCCAGGATCAGCAGCGAGACCAACAGCGAAAGCGCCGGATCGGCCCAGTTCCAGCCCAGCCAGCGCACGGCCAGCGCAGCCAGCACGGCGGCCACTGAACCAAGCAGATCGCCAAGCACGTGCAAGGTGGCACCGGCCAGATTGACGTCGTCATGAGCATGGCCGTGCAGCGTACGCAGGACCACCACATTGACGACCAGGCCGATCAACGCCACCACCAGCATCACGCCGGAAAGAATCTCGCCCGGATGGAACAGGCGGATAATCGCTTCATAGGCGATAAACGCGACCAGCACGAACTGCGTGAGCGCGTTGACGAAACCGGCAAGCACCTCCAGCCGCCCATAGCCATAGGTGCGCCGCGCGTCGGCCGGACGCTTGGCCAGCCATGCACCGACGACAGCAAGCAACAAGGCAAGCGAGTCGACCAGCATGTGGCCCGCATCGGCCAGCAGCGCCAGCGAGCCCGACCAGAAACCGCCGAAGGCCTCGGCCACCAGCATCAGTGTCGTCAGGACAAAGGCAAACAGCAGCTTGCGTTCACGACCTGCGCCGGCTACGGCGGTGTGATCATGGTCGTGGTGCGCATGATCGTCATGGTCGTGCGAATGCGCGTGTGTGGAGTTCATAGGTGTGAATGCTAGGAAGCGAGTGCGTCGTTACACAATCACGACGCACTGGACGCTTGCATCAATGCGCATGGCCATGATGCGCGTGGCCCAGCCGGCGATCCAGGCGCAAATTGACGAAATGCCCTGCCGCCAGCAGAAAACCGCCGCAAGTCACCATCACACTGTGCAACATGATCGAGTAATGCTCGGCGAAGGTGACGCCAACGATCAGGAGAATCAGCCCAGGCAAGGCGAGCAACAACGGTAGCGGCCGGCGATGACGACGATAACCGTTGCCAAGCGCGAGCATGGCCAGGGCGCTGGCAAACAGCACGAAGCCCCGCTCGAATTCATGGCTACCCAGGAAGCTCAGGCCGATCAACGGCAGAAAGGCGAGCACGAACGGCAAGGCCGCACAGTGGATTGCGCAAAGAAACGACGCCGCCGCACCAATGCGGTCGGCAATCGACCAGAGCCGGGTTTTGCTTTCTTGCTCGGAGTCCATCGGGGATTGGGCAGCAGAAGCAGTAGGGGATAACCGATATGTTATATTGTAACAACAAAGAAAGCTATACCCCTGGACGCTACCGCGGCACGGCCTTTTCGTCGAGCGGCTGCCGGCTCCAGCCGGGGTCCAGTAACGATGTCCGAAGACACAAAAAAGGCGCGATGCCGGACATCGCGCCTTTTTCTTTACCGTCGGACCCGCCTCAACTCTTGCGGCAGTCCTTACATACGCCGTGAACTTCCAGCGTCTGCCCCTGCGCGCGAAAACCGAACGCCCTGGCCTGTGCATCGATCAGCTCGGCGACACGCTCGTCGCAGACTTCCTGCGCGCTCGAACAGACGTCGCAGATAAGGAACGGCACCTGGTGCGCCTCGGCCGGATGATGGCAGGACACGAAGGCGTTGATCGATTCGAGCTTGTGGATGAACTGATGCTCGAGCAGGAAATCCAGTGCGCGGTACACCGTCGGCGGCGCGGCATTGCCGTGACGCTCGCGCAGTTGATCGAGCAGGTCATAGGCTTTGATCGGCTTGCCCGCCGCGGCGATCAGTTCGAGGACTTCCTTGCGCAGCGGCGTCAGGCGCAGCCCACGCTCTTCGCTGGCCTCTTCGACGGCGCGCACAAAGCCGGCCGGGTCATCGTGATGATGATGCCCATGGCTATGGGTTTTACTGGTTGCGCTTTGAGTCAATGCATTCACCTCGACGCGGATCATAGCACCGGCGGTTATAAGGGCTCGTTCAGCTGCCTTTTCGACGCAGCGGGGGCGGTTCGACGCGCTTTTTGACCGGCCGCAGCACGACGACCCAGCCGATCGGGCCCAGCAAGGCCGCCAGCCAGACGCCTTCCCATAACCGGCCGCGCCACCAGCCCAGGATCGCCCCGACGGCGACAAAGGCCACGCTCCACCAGAACAGCGAAGCCCATGGCACCAGGTACATCAGATTGAAAAAGACTTTCCAGAACGCGCCAGGGTCGTCGGGATCGACGCCCTGCATGGCCTGATTCAGCAGTTCATCCATGCGATGCCTCGCCCGATCCATGTCGTACGAGGCGCCATGAACGCATCGCGATCAGCCCCGGGCCTTGGCGATCGCCACATCGATGCGCGCAAGCGCTTCCCCGCGCCCAGCCAGATAAACCGTGTGATCGATCGACGGCGAGACCTGCGTACCGGTCATCGCCACGCGCAGCGGCTGGGCGATCTTGCCCATGCCCAACGCCAGCGACGCAGCGACGTGCTCGACCACGCCGTGGATCGCGGCAGGTGTCCATTCGGTCAACGCGACCAGGCCGGCACGCGCCGCCTCCAGCACGCCGATGGCACTGTCGTTCTGCAGATGCTTGGCCACGGCCTTGTCGTCCCATTCGACGATCGGGCCGTACCAGATCTTCGCGCGCTCGGCCATTTCCTTCAGCGTCTGCACGCGATCGCGCAAGGCGACGATCACATCGGCGGGCGCCGGGCCCTTGCTGAAATCGATACCCGCACGCTCGAGATGCCAGGTGAACTCCGGCACGATCGACTCGGGCGTATCGGTCTTGAGGTAATGCTGGTTGAGCCAGGCAAGCTTTTCGACGTCGAAGCGCGAAGCGGCCTTGTTGACGTCGCCGATATCGAACAGCTGGACCATCTCCTCGCGCGAGAAGATTTCCTGGTCGCCATGCGACCAGCCCAGACGCACCAGGTAATTGAGCAGCGCATGCGGCAGGAAACCGGCGTCGCGGTACTCCATTACGCTGACCGAGTTGGTGCGCTTGGACAGCTTCTTGCCTTCCTGGTCGAGGATCATCGGCAGATGCGCGAACTCCGGCACCGCGGCGCCGAGCGCGTGATAGATATTGATCTGGCGCGGCGTGTTATTGACGTGGTCGTCGCCGCGGATCACTTCGGTGATGCCCATGTCGATATCGTCGACGACCACGGCGAAGTTGTACGTCGGCCAGCCGTCCGAGCGAAAGATCACCAGGTCGTCGAGCTCGGCATTGGCCCACTCCACGCGGCCTTTTACCTTGTCGTCGAACACCACCGTGCCTTCGAGCGGGTTCTTGAAGCGGATGACCCGGTTGGGATCGTCGCGCAGGGGCTCGTTGCGGTCGCGGTAATAGCCGTTGTAGCGCGGCTTCTCGCCACGCCCCATCGCCGCCTCGCGCATCGCCTCGATCTCGTCTTTGCTTTCGTAGGCGTAATAAGCTTTACCGGCAGCGAGCAGTTCGTCGGCGACCTGCTTGTAGCGGGCCAGGCGATGCGTCTGATAGATCGGCGCCTCGTCCGCATCCAGTTCCAGCCAGTGCATCGCGTCGAGAATCGCCTTGACGGCTTCGTCCGTCGACCGCTCGCGGTCGGTATCCTCGATACGCAGCACGAACTGGCCGCCGCGGCGGCGCGCTTCCAGCCAGCAATACAGGGCGGTGCGTGCACCACCGATGTGCAGGAAACCGGTGGGACTGGGGGCAAAGCGGGTGCGTACGGTCATCAGGATGTCTATGGGGAGCACAAGGTGAATTGTGGATTTTAACGGATATGGCCGCGTTCTCCGTAGCCAGCTGATAATCATTGCCGCGCTATGTCTGGCCACGCCGGTCTGGGCCGATGACGAGCCCAGCTACGACCGGCCCGGCTATGGCTTTGCGCCGAGCGCCCTGGGCCGCGGCGGCTTTGCCTATGAGCAGGGCCTGCCGACCTGGACGCTGGGCCACGATGACGGCGTGCGCAGCAGCCAGTACACCACCGACAGCCTGCTGCGCATTGGCCTGGGCGCCAACCTGGAGCTGCAGCTGGGCAGCTCGCCGTTCAATCGGCTGAGTCAGCGCGGCCAGGGCGTCTCGCAGGTGAGCTACGGCCACGGCGACAGCTCGCTGGGACTGAAGCTCGGCCTGCCCTCCTCCGATCCGAACTGGAGCTGGGCCCTGTTGGGCACGGTCGAATTCACCGATGGCGCCCGCGACATCCGCAATGATCGCCGTCAGTACACGCTGGGGCTTGCCGTGCAGCAACAGGTGGACGACAAGCAACAATGGAGTTATTTCGCTCAGGCGCAGCAGATGGGCGGACAGAGCAACTTCATTGCCGCCGCCGACTACAACTATGCGATCACCAAGGCCTGGGGCGTGTATGGCGAGATCGCGGGACTGCATGGCGACGGGCAGAACGGTATGCAGATCGGCAACGGCTTTACCTGGTTGCCGAATCCACGCCTGCAGTTCGACATTTCATGGCGCCGGCGCATCGCCGGCCATGCCAACGATTGGGAAGGCGGATTGGGCGTGGCGATCTACTTCGGCCGCTGATTCGGGCGCGCAAGCGACGCGGCAAACCCGTCCACGATCATCCGCACGCCACGCTCGAACCGCGCATCGTAGCCATCGAACAGATCCGCGCCGATGCTGCGGGTGAGCGGAAATCGCTCCGCATCCACCCGCTGCTCGCGCGCTTCCAGTGCATAACGTGGATCGCGCTCGCCGGTAGGCGACAACACCGCCTGCTGTTCCAGCGTAAAGCCGATCACATAGCTGTAGACGGTGCCCAGGCAGGCAGTCGCATCTGAAGGCGCAATGCCGTCTGCCTGAAAAGCTTCGAGCATGCGCTCCATCGGCTGATACAGGCTGCCATCGCGCATATGCGAGCCGCCGACCATGCGTGCGCCATCGCGGTAGCGGAGCAAGGCCGCACGCAAGGCCAGACTGAAATTCAAGCACCCGGCCCGCCAGCCTGTCGGCGGCCCGTCGCTCACCAGACCGGGAACCAGCCCCGCGAGCACTTCGGTCGCCATCTCGTCGATCAGGTCCTGCTTGCTCTTGAAGCGCCAATAGAGGCTGGGCGCCTTGACGCCCAGCTCGGCGGCGATGCCACGCAGGGTCAGTCCTTCCAGGCCTACCTCGTTCATGAGCTTCAATCCGGCCTGAACTACCGGTTCGCGTGCGACTTTCATGGCGCCTCTAACGTTGTTAGTTATTCTCTAATCATGTTAGATTGTACAGACTAACAACGTTAGATTGGAGTCGACGATGCATCTCCTTACACCGGAAGTCCTGATTATTGGCGCAGGCCCCACCGGTCTCACCCTGGCCTGCGACCTGGCCCGCCGCCATATTTCGTTCCGTCTGATCGATGCCGCGCCGGAGCCGTTCCGCGGCTCGCGCGGCAAGGGCACCCAGCCTCGCAGCCTTGAGGTACTGGAGGACCTTGGGGTTGTCGACGACTTGCTTCGCGATGGCCGCTTCCATCTGTCGATTCGCTTCTATGGCGCCGACGGCGGCCACGAGGACACGGACTTGCATGCCGGCCGCCATCCGCGGCCTGATGTCCCCTACGCGTCGTCGATGCTGATTCCCCAGTGGCGCGTGGAGAAGGCGATCCGCGAGCGCATGCTGGCGCTCGGCGGGCAGGTGGAATACGGCGTGGCCCTCGCAGCAGTCGAACAGGATATCGATGGTGTGACAGCTACGCTCACGCATGCCGATGGGCGTACCGAGCAAGTTCGTAGCGCTTATGTGGTCGGCTGCGATGGTGGGCGCAGTGCGACGCGCAAGCTCGCTGGCATTGCCTTCAACGGCGAGACCATCGAGACACATCGCATGCTGGTTGGCGACGTCAGCGCCACCGGCCTGGACCGCGATCACTGGCATACCTGGCGTGGCAACGACGGGTTTGTTGCGCTTTGTCCCCTGCCCGGCACGCAGCAGTTTCAATGCCAGGCGAGCATCGGACCGGCTTTTAACGAGGAACCATCGCTCCAGGCATTCCAGCGCATCGTCCAGGAGCGCAGCGGTCGTACGGATATCGTGCTGTCCGATCCCACCTGGATGTCGCTGTGGCGCGCCAACGTGCGCATGGTCGACCGCTACCGTGTCGGCCGGCTGTTCCTGGCCGGCGATGCGGCGCATGTACATTCCCCGGCGGGCGGCCAGGGGATGAACACCGGTATCCAGGATGCGTACAACCTGAGCTGGAAGCTGGCTGCCGTGCTTCGCGGCGCCGATCCGGCACTGCTCGATAGCTACGAAGAAGAGCGACTGCCGGTGGCCCAATGGCTGCTGGGCCTGTCGAGCAAACTGCATTTGCAGACCTTCAACGATCAGCGCATTGCCGACAGACGCGATGAAGAGACCTTGCAGTTAGGGATCCATTACCGCCATGGCTCGCTAAGCCGCGAGCTGCGCATGGAGCCGGGTTCGTTGCGCGCTGGCGATCGCTCGCCGGATGCGCCGGGTTTGCGCGATGCACAGGGAGAGCATCGTCTGTTTGATTTTTTCCGTGGCCCTCACATTACCGTGCTGGCTTTTGGCGAAGGATGGGATGCGATGCTCGAAGCGTTGCGTGTACGCCATGGCGATGCGCTGAAAATCGTGGCCATTGGCGATGGACTTGCGGATACCAGAGGCTATGCAACCGCCGCTTACGACGTGGACGGAGGCGCGCTATTTGTAGTGCGTCCCGATGGCTATATCGGGCTGGCTACTCAGGATCGATCGAGTTTGCCGGTAGAACAGTACTTGTCGCTGCTGCTGGCGTGATGCTTGGAGCGTGAGAGGTTGAGGGCTTAAAAGCCCCCCTCACCCCAACCCTCTCCTCCGGCAAAGCCAGGGGAGAGGGGGCAGGTTGCGCAAGGACGAAACAATGAGGTTCCCTCAGTGTGCCCCCTCTCCCCTGGCTTTGCCGGGGGAGAGGGTTGGGGTGAGGGGGCCGGGTGCTCGCCAAGACCTCTCCCACAGAAGACCGCAACGTTACTTCACATGCACCGTGATCTTCTTCGAAACGATCGCCGGGTCGAACGGGATATGGTTCTCGTCGGCCAGCTCCAACTGCAGCGTATGCGTGCCGGGCGCCAGCTTGATCGTGGTCTCGGTCTGGCCGTTGCCGAAATGCAGGTGCGTGTCGTCTTTGGGAATCGGCTGGCCAGCGGTCGGCAGTTCCTTCACGTCGACCAGCAGGTGATGGTGGCCGGTCCCTTCCTTCTTCACGCCCGCGGGCGCCACGCCCATGCCCTTGAGGCCAAAGACGACGGTCACCGACTGGCCGACGGTGGCGCCGTCCTTGGGCGAGACGATATAGACCTCGGCACCGGCCGGCGCTTTGGTGACCGGAAGGCCAGGAGCATCGGCGGCAAAGGCCGTCGCGGTAAGCGTAGTCAACGCCAGGGCAAGCAGGATGCGTTTCATCGAAAGACTCCAGTGATGTTGGGGGGGAGACGCTATGGAGTGTAATGACCCTGCCATGGCAAAACCGGCCTATACGCCCGCTTATTTGTAACTGCCGTGACAGCCGTCACCGCTATGTAACCGGGACGCCATGCCCGCGCAATGCCCCGCGACGAACCTACGCCGGGCCAGCGACCGAAACTTCCTATGCGCATCGGCATTGTCAGCGAGACTTATCCACCCGAAATCAACGGCGTTGCACTGACCGTGCATAGTCTCGCTGCCGGCCTTGCCGCGCACGGACACAGCGTCGACCTGATTCGTCCCCGCCAGTTGACGTCTTTCGACGACGAACCCGGCATCGACACGCTGGAAGTCCGCGGCGCGGCCCTGCCGCGCTACCCGGGCCTGCGTTTTGGGCTACCGGCCGGCCGGCATCTCCGCCAGCGCTGGAGTCGACAGCGTCCGGACGCGATCTATGTGGCCACCGAAGGCCCGCTTGGCTGGTCGGCCGTACGCGCCGCCAAGAGCATGGGCATTCCTGTCGCTACGGGCTTTCATACCCGCTTCGACACGTATGCCGATCACTACGGTGTGGGTTTCCTCACGCCGATGGTGCGCAACTATCTGCGCAACTTCCACAATCGCGCATCGGCCACCCTCGTGCCGACCGACGCGCTCGCCAACGAACTGACCGCACTGGGCGTATCGACCGCGCGTCTGCTGCGCCGCGCGGTCGACACGCAGATGTTCAATCCCGAATATCGCGATGCTTCCCTGCGAGCCAGCTGGCAGGTCGACGAAACCACGCCGGTGGTGCTGTACGTGGGACGTATTGCCGCCGAAAAGAACCTCGACCTCGCCGTACGCAGCTTCCGCGCGATCCAGCAGCGCGTGCCGCAAGCGCGCTATGTGTGGGTCGGCGACGGCCCGGCGCGCGAAGCCCTGCAACGCAACCATCCCGACTTTATCTTTGCCGGCATGCTGCGCGGCGAAGCCCTGGCGCGGCATTACGCCAGTGCCGACATGTTCGTCTTCCCCTCGCTCAGCGAAACCTTCGGCAACGTGATTCTCGAAGCGCTCGCCGCCGGTCTGCCGGTGGTGGCCTATGAAGAGGGTGCCGCCCGCGAGCACCTGTTCACCGGTGTCAACGGCCATTGCATCGCCAGCGGCGACGAGACCGCCTTTATCGAGGCGGCGGCCACGCTGGCCGCTCAGCCGCAGCAGTTGCACATGCTGGGCAAGACCGCGCGCGAAAGCGTGATCAACCTTTCTCCGGAAGCAGTCATCCGCGAATTCGAAACTTTGCTGCGCCGACTCGGTGAGGAGAACGCTCATGAGCACCACGCCGCTGCCGCCGTCTGACGCACTGCCGCGGTTCGCCATCGACCGGCGGCTTTGCGTTGCCGCGAATCATTGGGGTGCCCGCCGGGCTGTCGGCGTGTTCTTCGGCATCATCAGCCGCCTGGGCGATGGAGTGTTCTGGTATTCGCTGATGTTGCTGCTCGCCCTGGTCGACGGTCGCCATGGACGACTCGCTGCCTTGCAGATGGCCGCGACCGGGCTGACCGCGTTGATGCTGTATCGCTTGCTGAAACGCTGGACTCGGCGCCCGCGCCCCTTCCGCAATTGCCCGGGCGTCATTGCCCACGTGCCGCCGCTCGACGAGTTCAGTTTTCCCTCCGGCCACACGCTGCAAGCCGTCGCGTTCACCGTCGTTGCGCTGGCCTGGTACCCGGTGCTTGCACCGTTGCTGCTGAGCTTTACGGTGCTGGTCGCCGCATCGCGCGTGATTCTCGGCCTGCATTATCCGAGCGACGTACTGGCTGCCATCGCGATCGGCAGCGGCCTGGGCAGCTTGTCGCTGTATGTCTCCTCGCTGATGTAATTCGCGCGCTGTGCAAAGTTTGCGCAGCGCGTCGGTGTTACAAGCGACGTCAATGAGATAGACCACTTTTCCACAGGTTTACCTGTGTGACATCCACAAACGCTGTGGACAAATCGCTGCTGCACATGGCGTGATGTGCTTACGCAATGATCAGTGTGTAGCAAGTCGTTGTTGGTAAAGCCGTGAATCGTGATTGTCCACAGGCTTACCCAAGCACCATCCACATATGCTGTGGACAACTCGCAACACTGGCAATCGTTGCGGAAATACATTCCGGAAACGAAACCTTGAAAGAACCTCAGTTTCTGTCGTCATCCCGGCGAAGGCCGGGATTCATTCCTCAGTTCTCGCCTGTTAGAGAACATACGGCAAGCATTCGCACTGAGGAGTGGATTCCGGCCTTCGCCGGAATGACGATCAAGAGGGGTTTATGGAGCTCTCTTCAATCGCGGCATGCAGGCCGCGGTCGCGACTGAAGTCGCTCCTACAAATGATCTGTGGTGCTTACGCAGTAATCAGCGTGTAGCAAGTCGTTGTTGGCAAAGCCGTGAATCGCGTTTGTCCACAGGCTTACCCAAGCACCATCCACACATGCTGTGGACAACTCGCAGCATCGGCAGTCGCTCAAGAGCGACTTCAGGGAACCGCTAAAAACCTTTCCTACTCGTCATTCCGGCGTAGGCCGGAACCCAGTGGCTTGGAGGTCGGTTGTCGCGAGAACTGGAAACCAACGCCACTGGGTCCCGGCCTGCGCCGGGATGACGACAATCAAAACTGAGGTTATTAGAGGCTTCTTCAATCACGACCATTGCCGCACATGTCGCGACTGAAGTCGCTCCTACAAATGACCTGCGGTGCTCACGCAATGACCACCGTGTAGCAAGTCATTGTTGGCAAAGCCGTGAGTCGCATTTGTCCACAGGCTTACGCATACAACATCCACAACGGCTGTGGACAACTCGCAACATTGGCAATCGTTGTAGGAGCGACTTCAGTCGCGACCGTCACCTCACATGTCGCGACTGAAGTCGCTCCTACAAATCATGTGATGTGCTCACGCAATGATCAGCGTGTAGCAAGTCGTTGTTGGCAAAGCCATGAACTGCGTTTGTCCACAGGCTTACGCCCACGACATCCACAGCGGCTGTGGACAACTGCGCGCAAATGAAAACGCCCTCGCCGCGAACGGCGAAGGCGTCGATATCACGATGATGATGTTCTCGATCAGGCAGCGCGCGGCGCCTTCATCAACAAGCCCAGCACGTCGGCCAGCTTGTCGCGCATTTCGCGGCGGTCGACGATCATGTCGATGGCGCCATGATCGACCAGGAATTCCGAGCGCTGGAAGCCTTCGGGCAAGGTTTCGCGTACGGTCTGCTCGATCACGCGCGGGCCGGCGAAGCCGATCAACGCTTTCGGTTCGGCCACGTTGAGATCGCCCAGCATGCCCAGGCTGGCCGAAACGCCGCCGGTCGTCGGATGCGTCAGCACGCTGATGTAGGGCACACCGGCATCGCGCATGCGCGCAAGCGCGGCAGAAGTCTTGGCCATCTGCATCAGCGAAAACAGCGCTTCCTGCATGCGTGCGCCACCGGTGGCGGAGAAGCACACCAAGGCACTGCGATCGGCAAGCGCACGTTCGGCGGCGCGGGTGAATTTCTCGCCCACGACCGAGCCCATCGAGCCGCCCATGTAGTTGAACTCGAACGCCACCGCCATCAGCGGCCGGCCCTTGAGCTTGCCGCTCATCGCCAGCAGCGCGTCTTTCTCACCAGTGGACTTCTGTGCGGCGACGATGCGGTCGCGGTATTTTTTCGAGTCGCGGAATTTCAGCGGATCGGTGGGCTCCATGCTGGCCCACAGCTCCTGCGCACTGCCTTCGTCGAGGAAGCCATCGAGGCGCGCGCGCGCCTCGATGGCGTGGTGATGCCCGCACTTGGGGCAGACCATCAGATTACGTTCCAGCTCCGGCCGATACAGCACCGCGCCACAGCCGCCGCACTTCTCCCACACGCCTTCGGGCACCTTGCCCTTGCCATTGGCGGAGTTCTGCGCGCGCTCGCGCGGAGTCATGATTTTTTGCAGCCAGTTCATCGCAACACCTCAAACGTTCCGGGCCGAAACGACCCGGGAGTCGTTTCAGTGTGCATCCAGCGCCGTGCGGATCGGGTGCAGGAACTCCCGCGCTCGAGCGGCGATCTCGTGAGCGGTCGCCGCCCCTGAGAGCCGCTCGACCAACGCACTGCCGATCACCACCGCATCGGCAAAGCTAGCGATCTCCTTGGCGCTTTGCACATCGCGCACGCCAAAGCCTACCGCCACCGGCGTCTTGGCGCGGTTCCGGATATCGGCCACGCGGGCAGCGATATCGCGGGTGCTCAAATGGCCCGCGCCGGTGATGCCGGCAAACGAGACATAATACAGGAAACCCTCCGCGGCCCCGCATAGCTGCGCCATACGCGCGGGTGCGGTGGTCGGCGCGGCCAGCAGGATCTGCTGCAAGCCGGCGTCGCGCAAGGGCTGAAGCACAGCGGACTCTTCCAGCGGGCAATCCACCAGCAGCACGCCATCGACCCCAGCGGCCTTGGCTTCGGCGGCAAAGCGCCCGTAACCGTGAATCTCGACCGGATTCAGGTAACCCATCAACACGATCGGCGTATCGGCATCGCGCTGTCGGAACTCGCTGACCCAGCCGAGCACCTGCGCCAGCCCTACACCCTTGGCGATGGCCCGCTCGCTGGCGTGCTGAATCACCGGGCCATCGGCCATCGGGTCGGAAAACGGCACGCCCAGCTCGATCACGTCGGCGCCGGCTTCGACCAGCGCATGCATCAGCACGACGGCGTGCTCGGGCGAAGGATCGCCTGCCGTCACGAAAGGAATCAGCCCGGTGCGGCCGGCTTGCTTGAGCGCGGCAAAGCGGCGATCGATACGGCTCATACCTCAACTCCTTCACGCGCAGCAATCGTGTGCACGTCCTTGTCGCCACGGCCGGACAAATTGCACAGCACGATCTGGTCCTTGCTCATGCCGCGCGCCAGCTTGATCGCTTGTGCCACGGCATGACTGGATTCGAGCGCAGCCAGAATGCCTTCGGTACGCGCCAGCAAATGGAACGCTTCCAGGGCTTCGTCGTCGGTGACACCGACATATTCCGCACGACCGGCATCTTTCAGAAAAGCATGCTCGGGACCGACACCCGGATAATCCAGGCCCGCGGACACCGAATGCGTCTCGATGATCTGACCGTCGTCATCGCACAGCACATAGGTGCGATTGCCGTGCAGTACGCCGGGACGGCCCGCTGCAAGCGATGCGGCATGGTGACCGCTGGCAATGCCCTCGCCCGCCGCTTCGGCACCGACGATGCGCACGTCCTTGTCGTTCAAGAACGCGTGGAACAATCCGATCGCATTCGAGCCGCCACCAACGCAGGCGGTGAGTACGTCAGGCAAGCGTCCGTACTGTTCGAGCATCTGCGCACGCGCTTCGCGCCCGACGATGGCGTTGAAATCGCGCACCATCAGCGGATACGGATGCGGGCCGGCCACCGTGCCGATGATGTAGAACGTGTCGGCGACATTCGTCACCCAGTCGCGCATCGCTTCGTTCAGCGCGTCCTTGAGCGTTTTCGAACCGGACGTCACCGGCACCACCTCGGCACCCAGCAGCTTCATGCGATAGACGTTGATCTTCTGCCGCTCGATATCCACGGCGCCCATGTAGACCACGCACTTCAAGCCCAGCCGCGCCGCCACCGTCGCGCTCGCCACGCCGTGCTGTCCCGCGCCGGTCTCGGCGATGATGCGCGGCTTGCCCATGCGCTTGGCGACCAGGGCTTGGCCGACGGTGTTGTTGATCTTGTGCGCGCCGGTGTGATTGAGGTCTTCGCGCTTGAGCAGGATGCGCGCGCCGCCAACGTGACTGGACAGGCGCTCGGCGTGATAGATCGGGCTGGGCCGGCCGACGTAATGCTTCAGGTCGCGGTCCAGCTCGGCAATGAATTCCGGGTCGTCGCGCAAACGCAGATAGGCCTCGGTCAGTTCGGCCAGGGGCGCCATCAGCGTCTCGGCGACGTACTGGCCGCCAAAATCGCCGAAACGGCCATGTTCGTCGGGCCACTGATGAAAATCTTCGATCTTGGGCATCGGCCTGTCCTGTGCAAAAAACTGTCATTTACTACATCGATCTGCGTATTAGATGCTTATCCCAGCTTAATGAAAAGCGATAAGATCTCCGCAACCTGTCAGAAAAACTCACCAATGGCCGATCGCAACCTGCCCCCGCTGAATGCGCTGCGTGCCTTCGAGGCGACGGCCCGACTGGAAAGCGTAAGCCGGGCCGCAGAGGAACTGCACGTGACCCATGGCGCGGTCAGTCGGCAGCTGCACGCACTGGAAGAAGCGCTCGGCAGACCCCTGCTGATGCGCCATGGCCGCGGTATCGCCTTGACTGCGGCGGGCCAGCAATTGCGCGACAGTGCCGTCGCCGCATTCGGGCAATTGCGCGAGGATTGGGCCGCATTGCGGCAGGACGATACACGACCCTTTGTGCTGGGCTGCCCCAGTAGCCTGCTGGCGCGCTGGGTGATCCCACGGCTGGATCGCCTGAGCCGCGACCTGCCCGGTTTCACGCTACACCTGTCCGCCCAGGAGGAGCCGTTTTCGCCGACGCTCGCCGGCCTCGATGCTGCGCTGATGCTTGCCAGCGCGCCGTTCCCTCCTGGCTGGCGTATCCATGCGCTGGCACCCGAGCGCATCGGCCCGGTGCTGAGTCCGCGCTATGCCGGCTATGCCACGCTGAAAGATCAGCCAGCCGCATGTCTGCTGGGCGAGGCATTGCTGCATACCGCTTCGCGACCGCAGGCTTGGCCCGAATGGGCGGGTAGCGCCGGGCTGGATGTGGAGCGGCTGCATTTCGGCCAGGGTTTCGAGCACCTCTATTACCTGCTTGAGGCGGCGATTGCCGGGCTGGGCGTGGCGATCGCACCCGAGCCGCTGGTCGCCGACGATCTTGCCGCAGGCCGCCTGGTCGCTCCCTGGGGATTTGCGCAGACGTCAGCCAGCTGGATTCTGGCGGTGCCGCAGCGCGTGACCGGCGCACCCAGCGCAGCCCTTGTGGTCTGGCTACGACACGAGCTGGAAACTCACAAATAGCGGCGAATGGTTTCGAGCAATTTGGCCGACTGCTCGGCGTCGAGTTCGCCCAGCGCGCCACGGCGTGCTTCGGGGATATGCCCGGCAGGATCTTCGTCGCCGAAGACATAGTGGTCGAACAACACGCGCCACGCTTCGCGCTCACTCGACGGCAGCGACTTGTACAACAGGATCGCGTGCAGCAAGCCGCCCAGACGCGTCTGCGGAACCAGCCCGTTGCCGCTCTCGCGCTTCCACCAGTAATTGACCAGCGCGTTGAGCTTTTTCAGCGATGCCACGTGGTGCCACCACATGGGCGGGATGTAGATCGCATCGCCCGGCTCGAGATCGGCGACGACAGCGCTCTCCAGCGCCAGCTTGAGTCGTGGATAGCGCGGATCGTCCAGACGATCCAGCCGCGCCATGCTGATGGCCGCGCCAGTGGGCGCGTAATCGAGCGGACCGATATAGAGATTGCCGATCTGATCCGGCGCGAACAGCGTGAAACGCCGTACGCCGCACACGACGCAGGCGATATTGTGGTACTCGTCGAAATGCGCCGGCGTGGTCACGCGATTGCCGATCCAGATGCGCGGCTTGATCTGCTCGCCCAGGAAAGGCACGGCGTGCTGGTCGAGAAACCCCGGCAGGCAGCTGGCGATGGGCGCGCTCTGCATCGCCACACCCGGTGCACCGTGATCGTCCAATGCCAGCAGTTTGCTCAAGCCCTGCGACACGGAAGCGCGATGGTGATCGAAATTGAAGCTGGCACCGTCGGCGCTGTAACCGATGGCGCCCTCTTCACTGGCCGGCATGACCAGCGCGTCGACCGGCGTGCCGTTGTCGAAACCGGCCAGCATCCTGGCAAAGGCGATATCCGACTGCGCGGCAGCCGCGACAATCGGCCAATCCTTCACCAGGCCACGAATGACCAGCGGACGTTCGCGCGCAACGATCCGTTCCAGCGCATCGTCCTGGCCGGTGAAGACAAACTCTTCCATCGCTGAGGGCATGGGTTACCTGGGCAACGCAGCGGTACAAGCACGCATGCTAGCGTGCCATCGATGGCTCAGCTATCCGCGTTGCGTACAGCCCGGATAAAGCTTTCAAGCTTGTGCGCGTCCTTGATTCCGGGCGCCGACTCGACGCCGCTGGACACATCCACCGCCCACGGCCGCGCAATACGCACAGCTTCGGCAACGTTGCCCGGCGTCAGGCCGCCGGCGAGTATCACGGGCTGAGCGAGATTGCGCGGCATCGACGACCAGTCGAAGGTCTTGCCGCTGCCGCCGGCCTCGCCCAGACCATGCCCATCGAGCAGCAAGGCTGCCGCGCGTGGATAGTCACCCAGGCTTTCGGGTACCAAGGTAGCGCCCCCCATGGCGATCGCCTTGAGGTAAGGCCGCCCGAACTGGGCGCACCAGGCTTCCGATTCACCGCCGTGAAACTGCAGGTAGTCCGGACGCAGGCTGTCGTTGACCGCTTCGACATCCGCTGCATTGTCGTCCATGAACAGCGCCACCACGTGCACGAACGGCGGCAGCACTTCGCGAATCGCCTGCGCCTGCCCGAGCGTGACCCGGCGCTTGCTACGCGCGGTAAAGACCACGCCGATCGCATCGGCTCCCAAGCGGGCCGCGAGCAAGGCGTCTTCAGGCCGGGTCATGCCGCAGCATTTGATTCGGGTCCTCATGACTGACTTACCTCCTTCGGTAGTGCCCAATGCGCTTCGTAGCGTGGGCCTAAAAACGTTAGTCCCGACGATGGCGCCGTGGGACCGGCTATTTCGCGATCGCGACCGGCCAACAACTCGGCCATCCATTCGACGGGCTGTTCGCCACGCCCGATCGGCAGCAACGAGCCGACGATATTGCGCACCATGTGATGCAGGAACGCGTTGGCTTCGATATCCATGATCACCTGTTCGCCTTCCCTGTGCAGACCGATAGCAATCAATTCGCGACGCGCATGTGCAGCCTGACAGGAAACTGCGCGAAAAGCCGTGAAATCGTGCTCGCCAATCAATGCCTGCGCCGCCTGATGCATCCGCTGCGCATCGAGCGGGTGCCGCTCCCAGGTGACATAGCGCGCATCGAGTGCCGCACGCACGGGACGATTGAGAATGCGATAGCGATAGCGACGGCTACGCGCGGAAAAGCGCGCATGGAAATCGTCCGGCACGACTTGCGCCCAAAGCACCGCGACAGTAGACGGCAGGTTCGAACACGCGCCAAGCACCCAGCCGCGCGGATCGCGCGTCACCTCGGTATCGAAATGCACCACCTGGCAACGGCCATGCACGCCTGCATCGGTACGACCGGCGCAAGTGACTTCGACCGGATGCGCGGCAACGAAGCTCAACGCCCGTTCCAACGCACCCTGCACGGTCGCGCCATGGCTCAGGCGTTGCCAGCCGGAGAAGTCGGTGCCGTCGTATTCGACGCCCAGGGCGATACGCATGGGAACTACGCTTGAGAACGTGAGGGGTGACTAGGTTAACAGGCTGGTATGTGCAGCCGGACGGGTATCCATGAGCAGATCGTGATCACGCCGTACTAAGTATTTGTTGGCAAAGCATCGAACGAGGCTTTTCCACAGGCTTACCAGGGTGGCATCCACAGTGGCTGTGGAAAACTGGGGCGAGATCTCAAAAGCCCCCCTCACCCCAACCCTCTCCTCCGGCAAAGCCAGGGGAGAGGGAGCAGGTTGCGCAAGTGCGAAGCAATGAGGCTCCCTCGGTCGGCCCCCTCTCCCCTGGCTTTGCCGGGGGAGAGGGTTGGGGTGAGGGGGTGCAAGAGGCGACGCGAAGCGAGCCTGCCGCTCGATCTCATGCATAAAAAAAGCCGGCTTAGAGCCGGCTTTTTTTACATTCAACGCATCAGATCAATGCAGATCGTCAAGCAACCGCTGCGCCGTATCCTTCTGCATCTGCGTACCTTCGTGCAGCACCTCTTCCAGCATCGCACGGGCGCCATCGGGGTCGCCCATGTCGAGGTACGCGCGCGCCAGATCGAGCTTGGTGTCGATCGGGTCGTCGCTGAAGCTGCCGATCTCGTGCGACGGATAACTGTCGTGCGAAAGCTCGTCATTATCATGCGCATGATGGCCTGTGCTCGCCGGTTCCGCCTGCAGAGCGTCTTCCTCGGCAAATTCCCAGCTCGAATGCGACTGCGCCGTATCGACCAACGGTGCCGTTTCGTGCTGTGGAATATCACGCGGTTCGTGCGCAACGGGCGGCGCGATCGGGTGCGGCGTCAGGTTGAAATCGAAGTGGTACTCGCTCACCTTCTGGCTCGGAATCGGCGGCGGCATCACCGGTGCGGCCGGCGTATTGCCCGAGGCGTACTTGTCCAGATCGAAGTGATGCAGCGCGGCGCGCTCGTCATCGCCCAGCACCTGGCCGGCGTGGCCATTGGCGAACAGCGGGTGGTTCGGCACCAGGTCTTCACCCATGTGCACGACGTCCTGCCATTCCGGCTGCTGCGAGTCGGTGATGTGCGCGTGCATCGCTTCGGCAGCGGCCTCGAAATGCTCCACGTCGCGGCGGCTGTAATACAGGCTCACCAGCTCCAGATGCAGGCCGATGTCGTCCGGGTGCTCGGCCAACTGGTCGAGCAGCTCTTCCTGGTCGATATCTTCTTCGCCAAACGGCGGCGCAGCGCCGAAGCGATCGGCCAGCGACGAACCGCCACCGACGGCAGCGACCGCAGGCGCAGCCTTGCGACGGCGTAGCAGCGCGAGCAAGGCGAGCAGCACGACCAGGCCGGCACCTGCTGCCCACGCCCAGGTCTGCATGAACCAGGGCTCTTCTTCGACCGGAGGCGGCGTCACGGGCTTCGGAGTCGGCTTGACGGCCGGCTTGACCGGCGCGGCCGGCTGGCTGGCCACCGGTTGCGTGGTGGCCGCATGGGCCGGCGTGTTCACCGCAGGCGTCACGGCCGCGGTGTGCGTCGTGGCGGCTGCGGCCGGTGCCGGCGGCGTGATGGCCGAAGGCGTCGTGGCGGGCTTGGCAGGCTGCTGCGAAGCGGCCGTCACGATGGTCTTGTTTTCCTCGACCGGTGCCTTGGCCGGCGCGGCCGCGGGCATGCCGGCGGCCTTGCGTGCATCGGCGAGCTTCTGCTGCAGCTCGGCGATCTGGTTGTCCTTCAGCGCGAGCAGACGCTCGTTCTTGCTGTTGATGTCTTCCAGGTCTTTCAGGCGCGACTTGAGCTCGTTGCCCTGCTGTGCGAGCGAAGTGAGCTGTTCCTGGCTGCGCTGCAAGTCCTGATGCAATGCGCTGACGTCGGCCTTGCTGGTCTTGCCGCCCTGCCCGCCGTCTTTGGCCGGGACCAGGGCCAGGCGATCACCGCCGGAGCTCTTGGTCGGCGAGGTTGTCGCATTGGAACGCGTACCGGCATCGGCCACGCTGGTCGGAGTGCGCGCGGCACCGGAGCGCCAATCGCTGTTCTGGCGCTGAACCTCGGCCAGGGCAGCGGCAGCGGCTACGGCATTGGCTTCGTCCTTGGTCGGCACGCGCAACACGGCGCCGGTCTTGAGCGCGTTGATGTTGTCGCGATAGAACGCATCCGGGTTGGCCTGCTTGTAGGCCACCAGCAACTGGTTGATATCGACACCGCCCGTCAGCGACTGCTTGGCGATACCGGACAAGGTCTGGCCGCGCTCGACCGTGACCTTGCCGCCCTCGGCGACCGTGCTGACGGCGCTGGCAGCGGCATGTTTGGGCTGTGCGGGTGCTGGTGAGGGAGCTGCGGCCGGGGCCGCTGCGGCACGCGTGCTGCGCGCTGGCGCGGCCGCATGGCGAGGGCTGGGCGCGCTGGCGGCCGGAGCCTGGGCAACGGCGCCGGCCGGCGGATCCAGCAGCACGGCAAACTCGCGCACGCTCTTGCTGCTGCCGGTGTTCAGCTCGACCAGGATATCGAGATACGGGTCATTGACCGGCGCACTGCTGGTCACGCGAATCAGCTTCTGGCCGCCGCTGCCGTCCACCACGGCAAACTGCAGCAGCACCTGCGGTGCAACCACGCCGGCACGGGAAAAATCCTCGGCGGAGGCCAATTGGGCGGTCAGGTGATCGAGCTCACCGGCATGGTCCGGCTTGATCGGAATATCCGCCACCAGGGGCTGGCCAAGTGCGGACTTGATCTGGATCTGTCCCAGTTCCAGCGCTGCCGCCTGGCTGCTGCCAAGTGCCAGCGCCAGCAACATCGACAGCTTCAACGAACGATTCATCGTTTGGTTCCCCCGAACGGCCCCGTGACCTTTTTTATAGCCAACCACCCAAGACGGTGGCATGACGAATGTGGCGCCACTTTAGTTAGATATAAGCCAATCAACAATAGCTGTGGCCAATGTTTACAACGCATTGCTGCGGTCGGTTCTCACTGCCGGGCGACTTCAATGCCCCTGCCCCTTGGTCGCCTGGGCCTCTTTCAACTGCCGCTGCAGGTCCGCGATCGCCTGGTCCTGCTGCTGCCCGCGCTGGGCCGCGGCACGGCTTTTCGCCTCTTGCTGGGCCACGTCCTGCTGCAGCTTCTGCACCTGGGCGCTTTGCTGGTCGAGCTGGCGGTCGAGCCTGGCTTTTTGCTTGCCCGCCTGGGCCGGCGGGTTGTCGCCGGCCATCGCCGCAGCGGCGATCAGGCTGCCGATAGAGAGGGCGATGGCACGGCGAACGATCATTACAGGTAGTCCTCGATCAGAATTTCGGCGACCTGCACGGCATTGAGCGCTGCGCCTTTGCGGACATTGTCGGCAACGACCCACAGGTTGAGGCCGTGCTCATGCGAAATGTCCTCGCGGATGCGCCCGACGAAAACCGGGTCCTGCCCGGCCGCATCGCCAACCGGCGTCGGATAGCCGCCGGGCTTGCGCTCGTCCTGCACGACCACGCCCGCGGCCTGCTCCAGCAGCGCACGTGCCTGCTCGGCGGTGATCTTGTCGCGCGTCTCGATATGCACGGCTTCGGCATGCCCATAGAACACCGGCACGCGCACTGCGGTCGGGTTCACCTGGATCGACTCGTCTTCGAGGATCTTGCGCGTCTCCCACACCATCTTCATTTCTTCCTTGGTGTAGCCGTTGTCCTGGAAGTCGTCGATCTGCGGGATCACGTTGAAGGCGATCTGCTTGGGAAACTTGCTCGTTTCCACTTCCTGGAAAGCCAGCAAGGCGGCAGTCTGCTTGCCGAGCTCTTCCATGCCCGAACGGCCCGCGCCGGACACGGACTGGTAGGTCGCCACGTTGATGCGCTCGATGCCGACACTGCGATGGATCGGCGCCAGCGCGACCAGCATCTGCATGGTCGAGCAATTGGGGTTGGCGATGATGCCGCGCGTGGTGTACTGCGCGATCGCATGCGGGTTCACCTCGCTGACCACCAGCGGGATATCGTCCTGGTAGCGAAACTCGGAGGTATTGTCGATCACCACCGCACCGGCCGCGGCCGCACGCGGCGCATGCACCCGGCTGACCGAGCCGCCGGCCGAGAAGAAGGCGATATCGACGCCGTCGAAATCGTAATCGGCCAGGTTTTTCACCACGATCGATTTGCCGCCAAAGGTGATTCGTTCGCCGGCCGAGCGCTCGCTCGCCAACGGCACCAGTTCGCTGATCGGAAAGTCGCGCTCGGCGAGAATCGCCAGCAACGTCTCGCCCACGGCGCCTGTCGCGCCGACCATCGCCACCTTGTAGCTGCTCTTCTTGCTCATGTTCCGTTATCAATAGGGGTTCGGAGGCCGCCATCACGACGCCGACGTCCGCAACTGCGAAAATCTAGCTGGGATAGCGGGTAAAACAACCGACAACACGCCTGCGCGTGAATGTCGTCACGCTTTGTAACTATTCCGGGTCGTTAATCTGACCAGTTCGACATGACCTCCGGATTAAGCGCGGTCGGCGGATGCCCGGCCGACTCGCCCAGACCCAGCGCGGCCAGCACATTGTCCGCCGCCAGCCGGGCCATGGCGTGGCGCGTATCTTCGCTGGCACTGGCAATATGCGGGCTCAGCACGACATTGTCCAAATCCAGCAGCGACGGATGCACCGAGGGCTCACCCTCGAAGACGTCCAGGCCCGCGGCAGCCAGCCGCTTCTCGCTCAAGGCCACGGCAAGCGCAGCGTCGTCGACGATACCGCCGCGCGCGATATTGACCAGGACCGCCGAGGGCTTCATCCGGGCCAGCTCGGGCGCGCCGATGGCGTGCCGGTTGGCCGGGGTGAGCGGCAGCACCAGGATCAGATGATCCGACTCGCGCAGCAGCTGGGCTTTCTCGACCCAGCTGGCGCGGCATTCGCGCTCGGTCTGTTCGGGCAGGTGGGAGCGGTTGTGGTAGAGCACGCGCATATCGAAGCCGGACGCGCGCCGCGCGATTGCCTGCCCAATCCGACCCATGCCCAGGATGCCCAGCGTCTTGCCGTGCACGTCGACACCCAGCCAGTCATCGAAGCGCGTGGCGTTGCCGGGCCAGTGCCCTGCCCGCAACCAGCGTTCGCCGGCACCGACCTGGCGTGCCGCCGCAAGCATCAGCGCCCAGGCATAGTCGGCCACGCTTTCGTTGAGCACATCGGGCGTATTGCTGGCGAGCACACCGGCCGCGGTCATCGCCTCGACATCGAAATTATTGAAGCCCACGCCGAGGTTGGCGATCACCTTCAGACGCCGATTGCCTTCGAGCACGCCTGCGTCGACGCGTTCGGACAGGCCCAGTATGGCGCCGTCGACATCGGCCAGCTTCGCCTTCAACTGTGCCGGGGTGCGTGTGCTTTCGACGGTTTCCGCTTCGAGATCGACATAGTCGGCCAGGTGCGCCAGCACATCCGGAAACAGCGGGCGCGACACCCAGACCTTGCGTTTTGTACTCATCGTTCCGGCTTTCTTTTGTATGGGGTCTTGCTCAGCTCAAGCGGGGCGACATATCGCCCACGTCGCCGCATTGCGCGCGATGGCGCAAGGCGTGATCGATCAGCACCAGCGCCATCATCGCCTCGGCGATCGGCGTGGCGCGAATGCCCACGCAAGGATCGTGACGCCCCTTGGTCACCACCTCGACCGGCTCGCCGGCCAGATTTACGCTGCGCCCCGGCACCAGGATGCTCGATGTCGGCTTGAGCACCATCGACGCGGTCACGGCCTGTCCGGTGCTGATACCGCCGAGAATCCCGCCGGCGTGATTGGAGACGAAACCGTCGGGGGTCATTTCATCGCGGTGCTCGCTGCCGTGCTGGGTGACCGCGGCAAACCCATCGCCGATTTCGACGCCCTTGACCGCATTGATCGACATCAGGGCCGAGGCGAGATCGCCATCGAGCTTGCCGTAGATCGGCTCGCCCCAGCCCGGCGGCACGCCTTCGGCCACCACGTTGACGCGTGCGCCGACCGAATCGCCGGACTTGCGCAGGGCGTCCATGTATTTTTCGAGCGCCGGCACCTGCTTCGCGTCGGGCCAGAAGAACGGGTTGTCCTCGACCGCGGCCCAGTCGAACGCGGCCGGCACGATCTCGCCCAGCTGCGCCAGATAGCCGCGCACCACGATGCCCCGCTCGGCCAGCCAGGCCTTGGCCACTACGCCCGCCGCCACGCGCATGGTGGTTTCGCGCGCGGACGAACGCCCGCCACCGCGCGGATCGCGGATGCCGTATTTGTGCCAGTAGGTGTAATCGGCGTGACCGGGGCGGAAGGTCTGGGCGATATCGCCGTAGTCCTTGCTGCGCTGGTCGGTATTGCGGATCAGCAGGCCGATCGGGGTACCGGTGGTGAGGCCTTCATAGACACCGGAAAGGATTTCGATATCGTCGGCTTCGCGCCGCTGCGAGGTATGCCGGCTACGCCCTGTGGCGCGGCGATCGAGGTCGCCGCGAAACATCTCAGGGGCGAGCGCCAGGCCTGGCGGGCAACCGTCGATCACACAGCCGATCGCCGGGCCGTGACTTTCGCCGAAGGTGGTAACGGTAAAGAGCTTGCCGAAAGAGTTGCTGGACACGAGAGCTGGACGGCCAAAGAAAAACCTGTCCGAGCTTAGCGCGAATCGCCACTCGCCGCCGCCCATTCGCGGGCCAGCATCGCAAAAACCACGTCGTCGACCCACTCGCCGCGCAGTAGGTAGGCTTCGCGAAAATGCGCTTCCTGACGCATTCCGAGCCTGCCCAGCAAGGCCATGCTGCCTTCATTGCGCGGATCGACCGAAGCGACGATGCGCCGCATGTCCCGCTCGCCAAACAGCCAGTCGAACAGCGTCCGCATGGCCTCGATGGCAAAGCCCTGCCCCTGCCGGGCCGGCGCCAGGCTGATGCCGAACTCCGCCGTCGCATCCGGGTCTTCGGGCAAATGGACGCCCAGATCGCCGATCAGGGTGCCGTCCTGCAGACGTATCGCCCGCTGCGTCCAGCCCGGCGTGCCCGGCGTCAGTTGCGCCTGCGTATCGATAAACGTCCGCGCCGCATCCAGCGTCGCCGGATACCAGCCCTGATAACGCATCACCACCGGATCGGCGCGATAGGCAAAAAAGGGCTCGGCATCATCGGCACGCAGCGCGTCGATGCGCAATCGAGGAGTATCGAACTGCATCCCTCAGACGCCCCTGGCTTGCGCGGCCGCGCGAATCGCCTCGGCATGTTCGATCAGGTCACGACGCTCCAGCGCAAACACCCCCATCGCGCCGACCTTGAACTCGATCCACACGAACGGCACCTCGGGCAGCAGTGCCGCCAGGGCATGCTCGCTCTCGCCCACTTCGACGATCAGCAAGCCGTCGTCGCTGAGATAGTCCGCTGCCTGATCGAGCATGCGCACGCAGATATCCAGGCCGTCTTCGCCCGAGGTCAAGCCAAGCTTGGGCTCATGGCTGTACTCGCCCGGCAACGCGGCGTATTCGTCCTCGGTGACGTAAGGCGGATTGGAGACGATCAGATCGTAGCGACGTCCCTTGAGGCCATCGAACAGATCCGACTTGACCGCCTCGACCCGGTTTTCCACGTGCTGGAACACGATGTTCTCGCGCGCCAGCGACAGCGCGTCGTCGCTGATATCGACGATATCGACCTGCCAATCGGGGTTGTATTCGGCCATCGCAATACCGATGCAACCCGACCCGGTGCACAGATCCAGCGCGCGTTCGACATGGCGATGATCCAGCCACGGCTGAAACCCCGACTCGATCAACTCCGCAATCGGCGAACGCGGCACCAGCGCGCGGCGATCGCTCTTGAACTTCAAACCCGCAAACCAGGTTTCCCCCACCAGATACGCCACCGGCAGACGCTCGCTGACACGCCGCTCGATCAGATCGAGCACACGCTTGCGCTCGTCCGAGGTGAGCTTGCCCGCCCCATACGCCGGCGGAATATCCGGCGGCAGATGCAGGCTGGCCAGCACCAGATGCGTCGCTTCGTCGATCGGGTTGTCGTGACTGTGCCCAAAGGTCAGCCCGGCCGCGGAAAAACGGCTCGCGCCATAGCGGATGAAGTCGATGATGGAGGCGAGTTCGGCGGTCACGGGGGGCTTGGGGTTGGTGAGGGGTGGGCAAGTATAGCGGGTGGAGACCTTCAGGCCGCGAGGGGCGAGGAGTGAGTGGAGAGGAGTGAGGAGTAAGAGAGAGCAAGAGCGGAGCGAGAGCCTGCTTTCTCTCACTCCTCACTCCTCTCCACTCACTCCTCGTTTTCTCACTCCTCTTCACTTACTCCTTATACTGGCCGGATGACCTTCAACGTACTCCTGCAATACATCCTCCCCCACCGCTTCCTGTCACGCATCGTCTACTGGGCGACCCGCTGGACATTCAAGCCCTGGAAGAATTTCCTGATCGCCAAGATCGTAAGCAGCTACAACGTCGACATGGCCGAAGCGGCGCAACCCGACGCGCTGGCCTATCAGCACTTCAATGCGTTCTTCACCCGCAAGCTGCGCCCGGACGCACGCAAAGCCGACGATTCGGCCCACAGCGTGCTCTCCCCGGCAGACGGCAAGATCAGCCAGTCCGGCGCCATCGTCGACGGACGGATCTTCCAGGCCAAGGGCCAGGAGTACACCGCCGCCGAACTGCTCGGCGACGAGGACGCGGCAACGCCGTATCGCAACGGCAGCTTCGCCACCATCTACCTGTCGCCGCGCGACTACCACCGCGTGCACATGCCGCTGGCCGGCCGGCTGAAGGAAACCGTGCATGTACCGGGGCGCATCTTCAGCGTGGCCCCGTTCGCGGTCGAGGCCATCCCGCGCCTGTTCGCCCGCAACGAACGGCTGGTCTGCCATTTCGAGGGCGAGCATGGCCCGTTCGTGGTGGTGATGGTCGGCGCGATCCTGGTGTCCAGCGTGGCCACCGTATGGGATGGCCTGGTGATCCCGCCCTACGCCTCGCATATCCGGCGCAAATCCTTTGAAGGTCAAAACATTACGCTTGAACGCTTCGCCGAGATGGCGCGCTTCAATATGGGTTCGACAGTGATCGTGCTGTTCCCGGAAGGAGCCGTACGGCTGGATGCCTGGGCGTCACAGCAAGCCCTGCGTGTCGGCCAGCGGCTGGGCCAGCTGATCTCTTGATGTGGCCTTGCCGTGTCCTTCACAGGAAAGTGACGTGTTTCGTCGTTTTGTGACCTTTTTGGCGCACCGGGACAGCAAAGCCCGTTAAGCTCCGCCCTCGGAGGCCCCGGGGGACACAGGGGATCGAGGGTCTCACGCACAGGTCACTGCGAGGACACTTCATGCGTATCGTTACCCGCTTCATCGCGATGAGTCGCGCGCGTCAGCTTGGACGACAGTTTCGAGACATCGAGCGCAGCATCCGTGCGCTCCCGGCACGCAGCCGCGGCCGTCTGGGCACCATGGCGTTGCGTGAGATCGGGCAGGCATCGCGAAACGACTTTCCCCATCTGTACGGCACCGCACCCGAAGAGCGCTACCTACCCTGGGGCCAGGGCACCGATATCGGTTATTCCCGTGCCCGCTCGGACAACGCCGAAGTCTCCATGCGCGGCGTCGCCCTCTGGCTGGCCGTGGCTTATCACGAGACCAAGGATTCGCCTCATGCGAACCTGCAGGCGCAGCACCGCCAGCTGATGCGGGTCCTGCGTGAGCTCAAGGAAGCCCACAGCCGCACCGACGCCACCGAAGAGTGGATGACGTCGACGGCTGTTGCCTGATAAGGCTACGGGGCCGGCGGCCGCGCCGGCCCTTTCCTGTTACCTACACATCGGCACCTTGAGTGTCTGCCCCACCTTCAAATGGTGGTGCTTCAAGTCATTGCCGCGCGCAATGTCTTCCACGTCCGCGCAATCGAACTTGCGTGCGATGCTCGACAAGGTGTCGCCGCGCTTCACCGTATAGCTACGCGTCCGGGACGAGGTCGATGGACGGGATACGCTGGGCGACGATGCGACCGGCGTAACCACCGGAATCACCGCGGTGTGCAGGTCGTTGGCCAGGATCGGCCAGGGGCCATCGGCGCAGCGGGCCGTGTACGCCTTTTCCAGCACCTTGGGCACGTCCAGACGCACACCGCTCGGCTGCGACACCTGCGGATCCAGGCGCGGGTTCAAGTTGCGCAAGGTGCGGAACCAGCCGTCGTTCATGCCGCCGGCCGAGCCCAGGCAGACAGTGAGCTCGGTCAGCGAAGCGGGCCGCTTCAACACGATGCTGCCCGCGGCGCCGTCCACTTTCGGAAAGCGCAGGTTGTAGCTTTCCGGATGCAGGAACAGCCACGCCGCGGCCAGCACGGCCGGCACGTATTCGCGGGTTTCCTGCGACAGCTGGTTGTAGATCTTGGGATCGTAGAAGCTGACCGAGGGATCGTCGCCGACCATGCGGCGCATGCGCCCTTCGCCGCCGTTGTAGGCCGCCAGGGTCATTTCCAAGTTGTTGTTGAACTGCTTGAGCTGCTCGTCCATGTACTCGGCGTTTGCACGCGCCGCCTCGGCCGGATCGAAGCGGGTGTCGAAGCCGTCCTGATTGCTCAGGCCGAAGCGCATGCCCGTGGCATACATGAACTGCAGTGGGCCTGCCGCGCCCGAACGCGACACCGCGTGCACCTTGCCACCCGATTCCTTGGCCATGATGCCGAAGAGCAAGGCCTCGGGCAGATCGGCTCGCTGATACTGCGGCCACATGCGGTAGCGCATGAACTGGTAATTGACGTAAGCGTCCATCAACTGCGGACGCCACTGGGTCAGCCACATTTCCAGCGCGGCCTTGACCGGGCCGTTGATCGCAATCAATTCGGAAAGCTTCTGGCCACGCAGCAAGGTCACGCTGCGCTGCGCTTCGGGCAGGCTGGCCGCGCCGGTCTTGCCGTCGATGCCACCTTCCGGCGCCTGGTCGCCGAGGGTGTCGTTGTCGTCGCCCGCGAAGAAGCTGCCGTCCTTCAGACGCAACAGGCGGTCGTAGACCGAGAACACGCGCTGCGCATCGCAGCCGGGCGTGCTGCCGCAATGCGCCGAGACATCCTTCATCTGGTCGAGCGCATCGTTCAGCGATTTCTCCGAAGCCTCGGCATTGCCCTCGCGCGCCTGCTGCAAGGCGGTCTCGTAGCCCTTGCTGGCCTGATCGAGGTGGGCATAAAGCGTGTTGAGCTCAGGCGCCTGTACCGGCTTGGGCGTGCCGCCGCTGGCGCAGGCCGCCAACAGGGTGATCGCCGCGGCGAGCGGCATCATGCGAAAGAAACGGGGTGCGGTAGCTGCCGACATCGGAGACTTCTTCAGGCGATCAAAGCGCTCACCATACCCGCCGCCTCGTCCGGACTCAACGAGCCGTAGACGTTATCGATCACGCACGCGTCGATTCGTCAGTACGACTACAATCGTGCAGCCTTCGTAAGGATGGAACGCCATGACTGATATTTTGATCGGCCGTAACGACCAAGCCAGCGTCAATCTGGATGCGCGCTACGGCAATCGCCACGGCATGATTGCAGGCGCTACCGGAACCGGTAAGTCGGTGTCGCTGATGGTGCTGGCCGAGGGCTTCTCCAAGCTCGGCGTGCCCTGTTTTCTGGCCGACGCCAAGGGCGACCTGGCCGGGTTGTCGATGCCGGCCGGCCCCGCCGGCGACAAGCTCAAGGCTCGCCTTGACAAGCTCGGCATCACCGACTGGCATCCGCAGGCCAATCCGGTGATCTTCTGGGACATCTACGGCAAGCTCGGCCACCCCGTGCGCGCGACCATCAGCGAGATGGGCCCGACCCTGCTGGGCCGCGTGCTGGAATTGAACGACACCCAGGAAGGGGTGCTCGAGGTGATCTTCAAGGTGGCCGACGATCAGGGCTGGCTCCTGCTCGACCTGCCCGACCTGCGCGCCCTGCTCGGTTTCGCCGCGGAGAACGCCAAGGACATCTCCACCAACTATGGACTGATCAGCACGCAGAGCATCGCGGCCATCCAGCGTTCCGTACTGAAGCTGGAACAGGATGGTGCCGATCAATTCTTTGGCGAGCCCGCGCTCGAGCTCGCCGACCTGATGCGCCAGGACATGAGCGGCCGCGGTGTGATCAATGTGCTCGCGGCCGATCAGCTGATCCTCAAGCCGCGCCTGTATTCCACCTTCCTGCTGTGGCTGCTATCGGAACTGTTCGAGCAGTTGCCTGAAGTGGGCGACCTCGATCAGCCCAAGATGGTGTTCTTCTTCGACGAAGCGCATCTGTTGTTCGACGACGCGCCGCCTGCGCTGATGCAGCGCGTGGAGCAGGTCGTGCGACTGATCCGCTCCAAGGGCGTAGGCGTGTATTTCTGCTCGCAGAACCCCGATGACGTGCCTGGCAATATCCTCGGCCAGCTGGGCAATCGCGTGCAGCACGCGCTACGCGCCTTTACGCCGCGCGATCAAAAAGCGGTAAAAGCCGCGGCGGAAACCTTTGTCGCCAATCCGAAGATCGACGTCACCAAGGCGATCACCCAGCTTGCCGTGGGCGAGGCCCTGGCATCGACCTTGCGCGAAGGCGGCGTGCCCACGCCGGTCGAACAGGTGCTGGTGACCTCGCCGACCGCACGCATCGGCGCCATTACCGATGCCGAGCGCACCACCATCCGGCAGCGCTCGCCTGTCGGCGGCAAATACGATACGTCGGTCAATCGCGAGTCGGCCGCGGAAATGCTCGCCAAACGCGCCAGCGAAAAAGCCGATGAAGCACAAACCGCCGTCAAGAAAGCCCCGGCCGGCGCCGACGAAAACGCCGGCTGGGGTGGCGCAATTCGTGATGCCCTGCTCGGCAACGGTCGCCGTCAGGGCATGATCGAGGCGATGGCCAAATCCGCCAGCCGTACGGTCGGCACGCGGATCGGCCAGCAGATCGTCCGCGGCGTGCTGGGCAGCATCTTCGGCGGCAAGCGCTAAATGCATGCAGGCAACGTGTCGCGCCTGGGAACGGTCGCGTTGACAGGTATCGCCACGTTCGTGCTTACGTCCTTGCTCGCGCAGTTTCTGCGCCCGGACCTGGACTGGGTGCGCGTGCCCAATAGCTTCTATCTGATCGGCCCGTACGGCTGGCTGGTACAAGCCGGGTATATCGCGATGTCGGTCGCACTGATCCTGCTCGCTGTCGGTGGCTATGTCGCGCTATCCCTGCCGGCACGTAGCGCGGCGCCGGCCCTGCTGTTCGTTATCGGCGGTGTGGCACTGACCGCCACGGCGGTGATGCATACCGACGTACCGGGACGCCCTCCGGCACTCGAAGGCTATGTCCATGGCGTCGTGGCGCAGACCGCGTTCTTGTGCACCACGGTCGCGATGCTCCTGCAAGCATGGCGTTTGCGCGGTGATGCACGCTGGCAGCGCTGGTTCAAACCGGCCTTCATCTATGCGGCTATCTGCTTCGTGTCGATGTGGGTACAGGCGTTCTGGCGCGAACTTCCGCGCGGCGCCAGCCAGAAGGCGCTGATCGTATTGATCGCAGCGTGGCTGATGCTGGCCGCCTATCGCTTGCGCCGTGGTCCCGATAGCATGCGTTCTCGTTGATGAAAGCACCGCAGTACTTCCCATGAGCCGTTGGCGTCCACCCTCCCCCAGTTCCACCGCGATCATTACCCGCGATGGCTTTGAGAAGCTCAAGGCCGAGCTCGATCACCTATGGCATACGCTGCGCCCCGAGGTAGTCAAGGCACTGGCCGCTGCGGCAGCCGAGGGCGATCGTTCGGAAAACGCCGAATACACCTATCGCAAGAAGCAGCTGGGCGAGATCGATCGCCGCGTGCGCTATCTGAGCAAGCGCATCCCGATACTCAAGGTGGCCGAGGGTGCGCCATCCGATCGCGAAGCGGTGTTCTTCGGCGCGGTGATCGAGCTGGAAAACGCCGTCAGCGGCGAAACGCTGCGCTACCGCATCGTCGGCCCGGACGAGACCGACGCCAAGCTTGGCTGGATCAGCGTGGATTCGCCGATGGCACGTGCGGTGATGAAGAAAAGACTCGACGACGAGTTCGAGGCGGAGTTGCCCGGCGGGCGCACGCGGTTCGTCGTGATTGGCGTGGAGTACTAAAGGGAACTTCGAATTACCCCCTATCCGTCATTCCGGCGTAGGCCGGAATCCAGTGGCGTCATCATGGGGTTTTCGCGAAAAGCACCGAATACGCATGCAAAAACCGACAACCGAAGCCACTGGGTCCCGGCCTGCGCCGGGATGATGATAGGAAAAACTGAGGTTATTTGAGTTCCCGAAGTCGCGTCATCCCGATTCGGATTCGCCGATCGGGATGACGCGACGTAACGCCTGCCCGCTTACTTGCCCTGCGGCGGCGACATCAACGCATTGAGCTGCGCCTGATGCGATTCGTAGAACGCCACATTGGCCTGGTTGACCTTGTTCTGGTCGACGTACTTGGCCGCTTCCGGATCGGTCTTGGCCTGCGAGGCAATCGCGGCATTCATCAAGGCCAGGTTCGCCAGCATGAATTCGCGCGGCGTGAAGCCATATTTCTTGACCAGCGGCTCGATGCGGTTGTCGGCCTTCATCGCCTGCTGGGTCAGATCGTCCAGGTTATGAATCTGCGCCGGATTCGGCGCGGACTGGGGGTGGATGCCCTCGGCCTTCGCTTCCTTGGTCGCGGCGAGCAGACGATTGAACACGTCATCGTTGAGGTTGTAATTCTTGATCGCCTGCTTGTCCGCATCCGGCAGGGAGTTGGCGGGGCCCTGCTGTGCGAATGCGCCCGTGGAGACCAACATGGCAACAGCCATCAACAGCGCCGAAAAACCGTAGCGGAGCGAGTGCGCTCCGTTTGCAAAAAACTTCATCGTGTCATCTCCCGAAATTGAGCGGATGCTTGTATTCCGCCCTTGGTGGCAACGTACCGTAGCACCCGAAGTTTGAACAGCAACCATGCCGCGAACGGTCGGCATGAGGCGCTTTCCGGCCCTCTGCCGCATGGATTTCACAAAATTATGGCACCGCGCCAAGCAAGGTGCGCGACGTACGTTTATTTTTTGTAAGTTGAACGTTCCTGGGAACTTGCCATGCATGCCGCCTGGTCGATGGGCCTGAAAGTGGTACGCCGTACCGCCTCGGGGTTCAGTGACGATGAACTGATGACGCGCGCCGCCGCGCTGGCGTTTTATTCCGCGCTTTCATTCGCACCCTTGCTGGTGCTGCTGCTATGGATACTCGCCTCGCTACGGCCCGAATGGCAGGCCTCGCTCATCACTAACATGACCGGCATGGTGGGCCCGCGTGCCGCCGACGCGGTGAGCCTGGTGATCGAAAACGCCAAGCAAAAGCCGGGCGTGGGCAGCTGGGCCGGACTGGTCGGACTGGCCGTAACACTGATCGGCGCCTCGGCGGTCTTCGCGCAACTGCAGGGCGCCATCAATCACGTATGGAACCTGCGCCCTCATCCGGGCAAGGCCGTGATGGGATATCTGCGCTCCCGCCTGCACGCGGTCGGCCTGCTGCTTTCGCTGGCGTTTCTGCTGGTGATCTCCTTCAGCGCCAGCGCCATGATCGCGGCCTTCGTGCACAGCGGCACGGTCGCGTGGCAAGGCGTGGACCTGCTCATTTCGCTGCTGATTTTCACTTTTGTTTTCGCCGCCATCTTCAAAGTGCTGCCGGACGCGATCATCGCGTGGCGCGACGCGCTATTGGGTGCCGCCCTCACAGCGGTGCTGTTCGCCATCGGCAAGTTCGGTATCGGCGTTTACCTGGCCCACTCGAATGTCGGCGGCCCTTATGGCCCGGCAGGCAGTGTCGTGGTGCTGCTGGTGTGGGTGTACTACTCCGCGCTGATTCTGCTGCTCGGCGCGGAGCTGACCCAGGCCGTCGCCGAGGAGCGTGGATGTCCCATTCTTCCGCGGCCGTATGCCCGCAGCACCCAGCAGGCATCCTGAGGTATCACGGCTGCAAGGCGGCGAGCGTCTGCTCGTACTGGCTTTCTATCTGGTGCAGGCGGGTATCGCGCGCCTGCTCGCTGATCCAGCGTCCGTTCTTCGCCTGCAGGCGCAACAAAGTGTATTCCATGTCGACGAAGGGTTTGAGCACGCGACTGTCCGCTGCGTCGAACCCGGCCAGGTCCGGAACCAGTGCCAGCTTGGCTCGCTCGCTTGCCGCGGCAGCGTCGCTGCCTTTGCCGTACTCGCGCATGAAAGCAATCAGCTGCGAGCGCAAGGGTTCGGGCATGCCTTCGCGAATGACCAGCACGCCACAGGGAATGGTGGTGGATCGCCAGATGACTTTCAGCTGCGAGGCCTCGCGCGGAAAGTTGCGCGCGAATAAATCGAGATCGGGATTATTGGTGGTCGCGATGTCCACTTCCTTGTTGACCACGGCGAGCATGTTGTTTTGATGATTGCCGATATGCACGCTGGCAAAAAAAGTATCGGAGTTGAGTCCACGCGGCGCGAAGACCTCCGCCTCGGGCGCGACATAGCCGGTGACCGACAACGGTTCGCCACGTGCGTAACGCCAGCGCCCGGGAGCGGCAAGCAGATCGGCCACGCTTCGAATCGGCCCGTCGCTACGCGCGACCAGCATGCCGACATTTCCCCTGGCTCCATCGGTGCGCACGAATTGCGCCACTACGCCCATCCGTTGCTTCAGCACGGCCTCGATCGCCAGACGTCCGGAAAGGAACGCGATATCGACGCGTTGATCGCCTATCGCCGAAGAAAGCCCAGCGTAGCTGCTGACCGAGATGGCACTGACGGGATGGCCCAGCTGCGTCGCCAGATCATCCAGGAGCGGCTGCCACTGCTTGCGCGACTCGGCGGCGCTGCCGATCGGCAGAATGCCGAAGTGAATGACCTGGTCGGCTTGCGAGCGCTGCGCATCGAAAGCGAATCCAGGGCGTGGCATCAGCACAAGAACGCACGCAAAAATCACACAATACGCGCCAACAAGCACGCGCGATCGACGTAGCCACGACATCGCCTTGCTCATGAATCCCCGTTTCCCCGATAGCCCCCGCCTCGGTAACAGCTATATAGCCCTATCGGCCGGGGCGTGGCAATGTCCTAGGACAGGTTCACGCATATGGGCCTGGGATAGTGCCGCCCTTCCCGCTTCGGCTGGTAACAGTCGGCCGTGCGATGGAACACCTCGTTTGCATTATCGGGGTGCCAGCCGGGGATGCCGGAAAGCGGCAACGGGCGCAATTCCAGAGGATCGCGCAAGAGTCGCCCTGTCGCGACGCCTGTAGCGCAGGCGGTCACCACGTCCTGCAGCGTGTCACCTGATGCAGCGGCGAATACCAGGGCTTTGCCAACCAGCAGCTTGTCGGGTGTAAGCGCGTGCTCCAGCAAAGCGTGCCCGAACACGGTCGCCTCGATCCGTCCATCGTGCCAGGCGTCGCGCTGTCGCCAGAACAGGCCGTGCCAGTCGTGTGCATCCCAATCGGCCAGCAATGCGGGATCGCGAACAATCACGATAACGCCTGCTTCGTCGAAATGCGTCAGCGCACACTGTGGCCGCGAGCGCTGCTTGGCACCCATCACGGCGATCTCGGTCACCTGTTGCGCATTGAGTGCGCGCTTGATCGCCGGATAACGCAGCCAGATAAGCGCATTGAAGAGATCGTGCCAATTGGCCTCGCGCGTGGCTATCAAGCCGCGCTCGGCAATGCGCTGCTCGTAGTGCAGCCCATCGTCGAGCAGTTCGCGTGTTTGCGCGGCAAAACGTTCCGGCGCCGCTTCAGGCCACGCGGCATTGAGCTGCTCGACCGATGGCCAGGCAGCTTCTTTCAGCCAATGCAGATAGGTCTGCCAGAACGACAACGGCGGTTGCGCGAATACCGCCGTTTCGACTGCATCGCGCGCGGGTGCACGATAGCGCATGGCGCGCGGGTTCTCAGCCAGCGAGGCGCGCGTGCAGATCGTGGTCGTCGGCATCATGCACGACCACATCGACGAACTGGCCCGCCTTCAACGACTGGCCGTCGGCGATATGCACGACACCGTCGATTTCCGGCGCATCGGCCGCGGAACGGGCGACCGCGCCGTTCGCACCGGCCTCGTCGACCAGCACCTTGATGGTGCGACCGATTTTCCGCTGCAGCTTGGCCGCGGAGATCTCCGCCTGCACCGCCATGAACTGCTCCAGGCGGTCTTCCTTCAGTTCTTCGGACACTGGGTTCGGCAACTCGTTGGCCTTGGCGCCATCGACCGGCGAATAAGCAAACGCGCCGACGCGATCGAGTTCCGCTTCACGCAGGAAGTCGAGCAGCTCCTCGAACTCGGCATCCGTCTCGCCAGGGAAGCCGACGATAAAGGTGCTGCGAATCGTCAGATCCGGCACCGCCTTGCGCCAGTTGCGAATGCGTTCCAGCGTCTTGTCGATATTGCCTGGGCGCTTCATCAGCTTGAGGATGCGCGGGCTGGCGTGCTGGAACGGGATATCCAGATACGGAAGAATCTTGCCCTCGGCCATCAAGGGCATCACTTCGTCGACGTGCGGATACGGGTAGACGTAGTGCAGGCGCGTCCACACGCCCAGTTCCGACAAGCCTTCGCACAGCTCGGTCATGCGCGTGCGGTACTGCTTTTCGCGCCATGTGCGCTCGGCATACTTGACGTCCACGCCGTAGGCGCTGGTGTCCTGCGAGATCACCAGCAGTTCCTTCACGCCGCCCTTGACCAGGCGCTCGGCTTCGAGCAGCACTTCGTCGACCGGCCGCGAAACCAGATCGCCGCGCATCGAAGGAATAATGCAGAAGCTGCAACGGTGATTGCAGCCCTCGGAAATCTTCAGATAGGCATAGTGCTTCGGTGTCAACTTGACGCCCGTGTCCGGGATGATGTCGAGCAACGGATTGCGCTTGGGCGGCAAGGCCGAATGCACCGCGCTCATTACGCTGGCGTAGTCCTGCGGACCGGTGATCGCCAGCACGTCGGGATAGGCTTCGCGGATCAGTTCCGAACGCTTGCCCAGGCAGCCGGTGACGATCACCTTGCCGTTTTCATGCAGCGCTTCGCCGATCGCGTCGAGCGACTCCTGCACCGCGGCGTCGATAAAGCCGCAGGTGTTGACCACCACCGCATCGGCCGCGCCATAACTGGGCACGATCTCGTAGCCCTCGACCTTCAGCTGGGTGAGGATGCGCTCGGAATCGACCAAGGCCTTGGGGCAGCCGAGGCTGACGAAACCGATTTTCTGCGATGGCTGGGACATGGCCGCTGGCTGGGTAGGCGTTGGAGAACAGGCGATTATACGGGATCGCGTGCATCCATCCCTACTTCACCCCAGTCCCACTAGAATTTGCCGTCTCAGCCATCCTGGAGAACAGCGCATGGGCAAGCAGATCAGCCTCAATACCACCCGTACCCAATGCATCGGCGCCTATCTGGCCGAACCGGCTGGCAAGCCCAAGGGCGGCCTGGTGGTGATCCAGGAAATCTTTGGCGTGAATGCCCATATACGTAGCGTGGCCGACCATTTCGCGACGCTGGGTTACACCGCTATTGCCCCCGCGTTCTTCGATCACCTCGAAACAGGGTTGGAGCTGGGCTACGACCAGGCCGGCATGGCCGAAGGCAAGAAGCTGGTGACCGAACTTGGGCTGGAACGCGCCCTCGAGGATGTCGCCAGCGCTGCCGAGGCGATCGCGTCGGCAGGCAAGATCGGTACGGTCGGTTATTGCTGGGGCGGCACGGTGGCTTTCTTGGCCGCGCTGCGTCTGGGGCTACCGTCGGTGAGCTATTACGGCGCGCGCAATGTGCCGTTCCTGGGAGAAACAGCGAAAGCGCCGGTGATGTTCCACTTCGGCGAGAAGGACAAGAGCATTCCGCCGGAGATGGTGGAAAAGCATCGTCAGTTGCAGCCGCGGATGGCGTTGTTCACCTACCCCGCCGACCATGCCTTCAATCGCGACGTCGGGGACCACTACGACGAAGCCAGCGCCAAGCAGGCACTGCAACGCACGATGGCTTTCTTCGACAAGCATCTCGCCGCATGAACACGCATGCTTTCGAGCTGGACTCCCGATTGAAAAATGACACGCAACACGTGCAGTCGCTAAGCCTTTGCGACGTGTTGCTGATGAACGACGCGCGGTTCGCCTGGCTGGTCCTGGTGCCGCGGCGTGCGCAGCTCAGCGAGATCGCCGACCTGTCGCTGGATGCGCAGGCCATGCTGTGGCGTGAAGTACATATCGCATCGCAGGCATTACGGGACGTCGCACCTTGCGACAAACTCAATATCGGCGCGCTCGGGAACATCGTGCGCCAGCTGCATGTGCATGTCGTTGCGCGCCGCGAAGGCGATGCCGCGTGGCCTGGGCCGGTGTGGGGTAGCGGCAAGGCCGAGCCTTATGCCGAGACGACATCTGGCGATTTGATTGAACGGCTGCGGATGCGGATGTCGCGTTAGCAGGCTCGCTTCGCATCGCCTCTTGCGCCCCCCTCACCCCAACCCTCTCCCCCGGCAAGCCAGGGGAGAGGGAGTAGGTTGCGCAAGTGCGAAACAATGACGCTTCCTCATTCGGCTCCCTCTCTCCCGGCTATGCCGGGGGAGAGGGTTGGGGTGAGGGGGGCTCTTACACCGCTCGCCATGGCATAAAAAATTCAGCTATCAAGCTTCTCGCACGCATCACGCAAAGCTTGAAACCTTTGACAGAACAAAAGTCCGCCTGGTTGATTCCGAAGTCCCGCCATCGCTGCACATGTCTCTGTAAGTTCGGCGGCTAAATACGCTGTGGTATAGCCTCCGCAAAAAAGTCGGTGACCCGTCGCACACGCGCCGGTACAAACCGGCGTCTCGGCCAGACGAGGCTTATGTCTCTGGCGTCGCCTATAAATTCGTCGAGAACCGTGAGTACGTCCGGATGCCGGAGATCATCGGCAAGAGATATCTTGGCAAACAGGCCGATTCCCACACCGGCTAGAACACCAGCTCGGATCGTTTCGACACTGTTGGACGTGAGATTCCCGCGCACGGGCACGCTAAATTGACCTTCTGGCCCTACAAAAGACCAATGCGTTGACTCCGCCAAGCCACGATATACAAGGCAATTGTGACCAACGAGCTCGGCGGGGGTCTTTGGCATTCCGTGTTGCGCGAAGTAGCGACGGGATCCAACGCATACGAGGGGCGTGCTGGCCACGCGTCTGGCAATCGCGTCGGGATCGCTGACGGGCCCCACCCGGATCGCCAGATCGATCCCATCCTCCACCATATCTCGCACGAAGTCCGAGAGAACGAGATCGACCTGAAGGCCAGGGTTGCGCGATAACAGATCGGGGATAAGCGGCAAAATATGAAGACGGCCAAAAGTACCTGATGCAGCGATCCTGATCAGACCCGAGACATTGTGCGTGCTGCTGCTCAGTTCGCTGTCGGCGTCATCCATCTCGTCAAGCAGCGGTTTTGCCCGGTCGTAGTATCTCCGCCCTTGATCCGTCAGGGTCACGCTGCGCGTACTTCGGTTAAATAACGCCACCCCGAGGCGTCTCTCGAGCGCGCCGATAGCTTTGCTGATGGCCGACTGTGAGTCGCCGGTTCGACGCGCGGCGGCGGTAAAACCGCCTGCTTCAACCACGGCGATGAAGGCGTTTAATTCGTGGAATCGATCCATATTAATTCTTCCTTGGAATTAATATTATGGCAATTCAAGCCATTATCAGTGGTTTCGACATCACCCACAATCCAGGTTTCTCCACAGGTTGAAGGACTGGTGTCATGAATATCGATCTCACTGGCCGCAAGGCCGTCGTTACCGGGTCAACGGCGGGTATCGGCCGAGCCATTGCAGAAGGGCTGGGGCGCGCAGGCGCCGCGGTCGTGATCAACGGCCGCACAGAGAAGCGCGTCTCCACGGCGCTTCGGGAGCTTCGCGAACTCTTGCCAAAGGCGGAGTTTGCCGGCGTCATCGCCGATCTTGCGACCCCGGAAGGCGCGGCGGAGTTATTCGCTCAGGCGCCGGATGCGGACATTCTCGTCAACAATGTGGGTACTGGGCGTCCGAAGTCCTTCTTCGACATTGAGGACAGCGAGTGGGTCGATCTCTTCGAACTTAACGTCATGAGCGGCATTCGCGCCTCCCGTCACTATGTGCCGAACATGACGAAGCGCGGCTGGGGGCGCGTCGTCTTCATCAGCAGCGAGTCCGCGCTTGCCATCCCCAAGGACATGATCGACTACGCCACGACCAAGACCGCTCAACTCGCCATTGCGAGGGGCTTGGCCGAGGTGGTCGGCGGAACGGGCGTCACCGTTAATTCGGTTCTTCCCGGCCCGACGAATTCGGAGATCATGGGTGGTTGGGCGCAGGCGAACGCCGATGCGCAAGGCATTACGCGTGAGGAAGCCGAGCAGCAATTTCTGAAAACACATCGCCCGACCACGCTCCTCAATCGCTTCGCGACAACCGAAGAAGTCGCAAACCTGGTCGTCTATGTCTGCTCGGAGCAGGCGTCGGCGACAACCGGCACTTCCTTGCGTGTCGACGGCGGTGTCGTTCGGACGATTGCATGAAGTAGGTGCTGGAGACCTCCTGAAATAAAAAAAGCCCGCGAATCATTCCGCGGGCTTTTTTTCATCAGGCAAACTTAAGGTCGATCAGTAACCGCGACCCGTCGGGCTGCTACCCGCTTCCTTGCCCTTCATTTCATCGTTGGACTGCACCGGTGCATGGTAGTCCTCGAGATCGCGCGCCTTGGTCTCCACGGCATTCATACGCTTCAAGGTGCCCTTGTCGTCGTAGTACACCGTGAAACCGTAATCGAGCTGCATGCGGGCCATGAATTCCAGATGCTGCTTGCGGATCTTCGAGTCGTCGCTGCGCGTCAGCAGCACGGTCTTGGGCAAGCGGCCCTGGTCTTTGAGGTAGGCGAAGTGGCTACCGGTATCGAGCGCGGACAGCGCGGCACCGTCGACCAGGAACTGGCCGCTCTTGTATGCCTGGATGGTCATATCGAACTGACCCTTCATCTGATCGGTGGAAACCTTGGTGTCGCCGCGATGGCAACCGGCCAGGACCAGCATGCTGGCCAGCAGGATCGCACCGGCGGCGCGGGTCAGCAGCGTGGAAAAACGAGTCATGCGGATCTCCTGCATTCAATGCGGTAAGCGTTGGAACGAACGTGAGAAGTGTAGCGCCGCTGCGAAGCGGCGCCGTTGTGTCGGAAGGGCCGCGTTCAGCTCAGGTGCGCGGTAGCGTAACGCCCTGCTGCCCCTGATATTTTCCGCCGCGATCCTTGTAACTGGTTTCGCACTCTTCGTCCGATTCCAGAAACAACATCTGCGCGACGCCCTCATTGGCGTAAATTTTTGCGGGCAGCGGCGTGGTGTTGGAGAACTCCAGCGTGACATGCCCTTCCCACTCGGGCTCGAGCGGCGTCACGTTGACGATGATCCCGCAACGCGCATACGTGCTCTTGCCCAGGCAGATCGTCAGCACTTTGCGCGGAATACGGAAATATTCCACGGTCCGCGCCAACGCAAACGAGTTGGGCGGGATAATGCAGACGTCCGCCTCGATGTCGACAAAACTGGTCGGATCGAACGCCTTCGGGTCCACGATCGTGGAATTGATATTGGTGAAGATCTTGAACTCACGCGCACAACGTACGTCGTAGCCGTAGCTCGACGTGCCGTAGGACACCAGGCGCTGGTTGTCGCGAACCTTGACCTGGCCGGGCTCGAACGGCTCGATCATGCCCTGCTGCTCGGCCATACGCCGGATCCATTTGTCGGATTTGATGCTCACACGCACTCCAGAAAGGACATGACGCCGCGGGAAGCCGGCGCAAAGGAACAAAAATAGCGGAAACCGCCGATCATCCGCCAGCCACAGCGGCCAGCCGGGCCGAAAGGACGGCAAGCATCGCCTGGACGGCGCCCCGCCGGACGGGCTCATCCAGGATGAAATCAACCTCGCAGCCCGCCCCCGGCAAGGACACGCCCAGCGGCTTGTCGGTCAACATCCGTGCCGACATCGTTACCAGCACTTCGCGCAGGGCGGCCTGTGCGTGGTAGGAATCGCGACCGGAGGCATTGACCTGCAACACCGGCTTGTCGGGAAATTCTAGGCTACCGACCAGCCAGTCCAGCAGATTCTTGAACGCGCCGGGGATGCCATGGGCATACTCCGGGCAGGCGATCAGCAAGGCATCGCTGACACCGACCGCTGTCCGCAGCGCCTGTACGGACGGCGGCAGCGGCTCGATCTCGGCATCGGGATTGAACAGGGGCAACTGTGCCAGGCCGTCGTACAGGCTAAGTAGCAAATCGGCCGGCGCCAGCTCGCGAGCCGCCTCCAGCAGCGCGCGGTTGGACGACACACCGCGCAGGCTGCCGCAAAGACAGAGCACCCGGTACGGCCTGGCACCCGTCACGGCGACGGCGTGCCCTGCACCACGATCTTGCCCAGCCCCAGGGATTTGTTGCGCGGCTGACGCGAAAGACGGCCCGCGGCATTGCGGGCAATCTCGCGGTAGCGCGCCGCCAGGTCCGACTCGGGAATCGCCGCCACGGTCGGCGTGCCGCCGTCGGCCTGCTCGCGGATCCGGATGTCCAGCGGCAACGACCCGAGATAGGCCACCGCATACTGCTCGGCCATGCGCTCACCGCCGCCGGTACCGAAAATATGTTCCTCATGGCCGCAGTTCGTGCAGATGTGCGTGGCCATGTTCTCCACCACGCCCAATACCGGCACCTCGACCTTCTCGAACATCTTCAGCGCCTTGCGCGCGTCCAGCAGGGCGATGTCCTGCGGCGTTGTGACAATGACCGCGCCGGCGACCGGCACCTTCTGCGACAGCGTCAGCTGGATATCACCCGTGCCCGGCGGCAAGTCGACGATCAGGTAGTCGAGCTGTTCCCAGCGCGAATCGTTCAGCAACTGCATCATCGCCTGGGTGACCATCGGGCCACGCCAGATCATCGGCGTTTCCTCGTCGACCAGGAAACCGACCGACATCGCCTGCACCCCATGCGCGCTCATCGGAATGATGGTCTTGCCATCGGGCGATTCGGGCTTGCCGCTGATGCCCAGCATGCGCGGCTGGCTGGGGCCGTAGATATCCGCATCGAGGATGCCGACCTTGGCGCCTTCGGCGACCAGCGCCAGCGCCAGATTGGCCGAGACGGTGGACTTGCCCACGCCGCCCTTGCCCGAGGCGACCACGATGATGTTCTTCACGTTCGGCAGCGGCGCCAGCGTGCCCTGCACCTTGTGCGAGTAGATCCGGCTGCCGATCGAAATGGCTGCCGATTCGATGCCCGGGTCGGCTTCCAGATGCGCTTTGACCAGCTCGGTCAATGCCTTGGCCGAGCCGATGGCGGGATAACCGAGCTGGATGTCCACCGAAACACGGCCGCCATCGATGCCGACCGCACGGACATCCTCGCCGACGGGGCTACCGGTATGGGGATCGATCAGCTCGCCAAGCAGGCGGCGGACCAGGGCTTCACTGGCCTGAGTCATGAGTCGCGATATCAAGAGGTGGGTCACCCATTATGCCAGTGCCGCGCATGGCGCATTGCAGCTTGACCCTCCCGGCCGCCCTGGGCAGGCTCGGACCGTACGCCTTGGTACGGGACTCAAAAGGACATCCATGAAAGCACCGCTTCGCTTTGCCATTGCCGCCGGCCTGCTGCTTGCCGCCGGTGCCAGCTACGCCGCCAACAACACCCCCGTGGGCACCTGGAAGACCATCGACGACAAGACCCACCAGCCCAAGTCGATCGTGCAGATCTCTGAGGTCAATGGCGAGTTGCAGGGCAAGGTGCTGCAGGTACTGCAGTCCGACGAGGGTCCGCATCCGGTCTGCAAGGAGTGCGATGGCGACCGCAAGGACAAACCCGTCGAAGGCATGGTGATCCTGTGGGGCGTCAAGCAGGACGGCGACGTGTGGGACGGCGGCAAGATCCTCGATCCGAAGAACGGCAAGATCTACAAGGTGAAGCTGCAGACCACCGACGGCGGCAGCAAGCTCGACGTGCATGGCTACATCGGCTTCTCGCTGATCGGACGCAGCCAGATCTGGGAGCGGCAGGAATAGTTGGGAAAGCCGGCCACTGCGTGGCTTGTAAATGGTCAATGGTAAATAGAGAAAACCCGCCTCCGGGCGGCGCACGTCTTTGGCCTTCTCCGTTTACTGTTTACCATTTACAGGCCGCTTAGCGGCCGACTTTACTCACCAGCGCGATGCACGGTTACGCCGTGCGTCGCGAATGCCGCGACCATCGTGTCGTCGGCATCGTGCTCCACTACCAGGTGTTGCACATCGTTCACGCCGGCCGCGCGATGCGTAGCTACCGTGCCGAGCTTGCCGTCGGTGACCACCACAACGGTTTCTCCGCTGGATTCGATCATCGCGCGCTTGAGCTGCACCTCTTCGCTATCGAAGGCCCACAGGCCGCTTTCCGGATCGATCGCGCAGGCGCCGGGAAAACACAGGTCCGCACGTACGCGCTGAATTTCCAGCACCACTTGCGCGCCCATGGTGGCACCCGTGTGTGGATCGACACGGCCACCGATCAGAAGAATTTCAAAGCCCTCTCGCTCCATCAGCACCTGCGCGATGTCCGGCGCATTGGTAACGACGGTCAAGCCGAAACGCTCGGGCAATGCTGCCGCGATCGCGGTATTGGTGCTGCCGGCATCGATCAACAAAATCTGCCCCTGGCGCACCAGCGTCACCGCCTTGCGCGCCAATGCCTGCTTGCGCCCGGTATCTTCGTTGCGGCGCTGCTTCAGCGTCGTGCCGCCTGCCGGCAACGGCAAGGCACCGCCATACACCCGCTTGCATAAACCCTGCGCCGCCAGTTCACGCAGATCGCGTCGAATCGAATCTTCCGATACCTCGAACTCCGCAGCGAGTTCGGCGGCAACGACACGGCCATGGCTGCGCAGGCGCTGCATGATCCACTGCTGGCGCTCCTGCGGCAGTGCTTCACCGCCGGCGACCATGCCATCGGCAGTTCGTGACTTAGCCATGCGATACCTCGTCGCGTTCGATCAAATGCAAGCTTATGAGACGCTCGCGCAAGGCGCCGGCGTCGCGAAACCAGAACGCACGCATGCCCAGGTTTTCCGCGGCGTCGACATTGCGTTTGGCGTCGTCGATATACAACGCACGTGTCGGATCGATCGCGTATCGCTCAAGCAAGCGCTGAAAAATCGCCGGATCCGGCTTGATCAGGCGTTCGTCGCCTGAGACCACGATGCCTTCGAACCACTTGAGAAAATCGAAACGCCGCCGAGCCACGTGGAAGGTTTCGCCTGACCAATTCGTCAACGCATACAGGCGAATGCCGCGATGCTTCAAGGCAGCCAGCAATGCGACCGTTTCGTGAAGTGCGTCGCCCAGCGTTTCCTCCCAGCGATGCCAATAAGCTTCGATCAAGGGCGCGTGCTGCGGATGCTCGCGGCTCAACGTTGCCACGGCTTCGTGCCAGGGGCGGCCCGCATCCTGCTGCTCGTTCCATGGACCGCTGCAGACGTGGGTCAGGAAATGCTCCATCGCTGCCTCGTCGTCGAACAGCTGACGATAGAGATGGCGCGGATTCCAATCGATCAGGACACCGCCCAGATCGAACACTACGGTATCAATGACAGATGTATTCATCGACGCACAATCCTCGCGGAAGCGGCGACCACCACCAGTACGCCGGCGAGAAACGCCATCGCCCAGGCCAGGTTGCTCGCATGAGAAATAAAACCGATCAAGGCAGGGCCGGTAAGCAGGCCGGCATAGCCGAGCACGGTCACGGCCGCGATGGAAATCGCCGGCGGCGTACCGGGCAAACGACCTGCGGCACTGAACATCACAGGTACGATGTTGGATGCCCCCAGTCCGATCAACACAAAGCCCAGCATCGAGACGGCGGGCCAGGGGAGCGTCGCAACCAGTGCAAACCCGAGCGCGGCCAGGCCCGCCCCCGCACGCACGGCCCATACCGGGCCCAGTGTCTGGATCATACGATCGCCGGTGAGACGACCCGACGCCATGGCAATCGAAAAGCACGCATAGCCGATGCCGGCCGCGGTGGCGCTGACACCACGGAAATCGCGCAGGAACACGGCGCTCCAGTCGAGCATCGAACCTTCGGCCATAAAGCTGGCAAAGCACAACAGGCCAAGCAGCAAGGCCATGACGCCGGGCATGCGCAACGGCGGACGGGCACCTTCTTCGTGTACTTCGTCGAGCAGACTGTTGCGCTGGGTCAACACAATCGCCGCGAGCAAGGCGGACATGATGAAACCGCACGCCAACAAGGACACGCCAAGTGCGAGCAAGCCGCTGACCACGGCGGCCCCTGTCAAACCACCCAGACTGAACAGGCCGTGGAAGCCCGACATGAGAACGCGGCCGTCATGACGTTCGACTTCGACCGCATGCGCATTCATCGCCACATTCACCGCGCCGAGCGTCACGCCGAAGTACAGCAACCCGGCCGTCAGCGCCATGGCACTCGGTGCCCAGGCAAGGACGGGCAGCACGACGCAGAGCGCCAGGCCTGACGCAATGATGACCTTGCGATTGCCGAGCCGGTGGGTCAGCCAACCCATGAAAGGCATCGAGATCATCGAGCCGCCGCCGAAGGCGAGCAGGATCAATCCCAACTGCGCATCGTCCAGTCCCAGGCGCGATTTGGCGTACGGCACCATCGGCGCCCAGCTGGACATGGCGATGCCGGAAAGCAGAAAGATCAGCCGCGTTGCACGACGAGCGGCACTAAGGGGGACGCGGCCGGCCAGGGCCGCTTCGATGGGGGCTCGCACGCTGACTCCGTATTCCTGAGCTCGAATGGGTGTAAATGTACACAAACACGCACAAACGTGCAAATCCTTTGCCGATTTGCCCGCCATTGGCATGCTCGCTACTTCACGACGAAGGAACGTACGTATGCCAACCATCTTTACCCACGCTGCCGTACCGCTATTGCTGGGCGCGGCGACCGGCCCGCGTCGGATCAGTGGACGCCTGCTGGGCGTCGGTGCCATCGCGGCGATGCTGCCCGATGCCGACACTGTGGGTTTCGGGCTCGGTATCGCCTACAGCAGCACGCTTGGCCATCGCGGGGCCACGCATTCGGCGGTCTTCGCCCTGGCCGTGGCGCTTGTCGCCGCCGCCTCATCGCGATGGTTGCGCACATCGCCCTGGCGAGCCTTTGGCTTTGTCGGCCTGGCGACACTTTCGCACCCCTTGCTCGACGCCCTGACCGACGGAGGGTTGGGCGTCGCGCTGGCATGGCCGTTCGACGACAAGCGCTTTTTCTTTCCATGGCGGCCGATCGAAGTCTCGCCTATCGGCGCCGGCTTTTTCAGCGCGCGCGGCCTGGCCGTGATCGGCTCGGAATTGCTCTGGGTCGTACTGCCGACCGCCATCCTGGCCACCGCATTGCTGGCATGGCGGCGCCGATGCGACGCGCGCCGGGAAATGCCGCAGCGCCACATGTCATAATAAAAAACTAGCCACACAGCGACTCGATATGTCCCGCCGACTCCTCGTCACCCATGCCCTGCCCTATGCCAACGGCCCGCTGCACCTGGGCCATATGCTTGGCTATATCCAGACCGATATCTGGGTCCGCGCGCAGCGAATGATGGGTAACGAGGTGATCTTTGTCGCAGCGGACGATGCGCACGGCACGCCGATCATGCTGGCAGCAGAAAAAGCCGGGAAAACACCCGAAGCATTCATCGCCGAGATCCGTACCAGCCACGAAGCGGATTTCGCCGATTTCCATTTCAGCTACGACAACTACTACACCACGCACTCGCCGGAAAACGGCGAGCTGGCGTCGTTGATCTATACCCGTCTGCGCGATGGCGGCTACATCGCGCGCCGCATGATCCAGCAGTTGTACGACCCGCAGAAGGAAATGTTTCTGCCGGACCGCTACATCAAGGGTACCTGCCCCAATTGCGGCACGCCCGACCAATATGGCGACAACTGCGAGAACTGCGGCGCGACCTATGCGCCCACCGACCTGATCAATCCGTACTCGGTCATGTCCGGCGCCACGCCGGTGCTGCGCGATTCGGAGCACTACTTCTTCGAGCTGAGCAAGTTTGAAAAGCTGCTGCGCGACTGGTTCGGCGGCAAGTACACCCACGGCGCACCGGTCATGAACAGCGGCGTGGCCGCCAAGCTCGGCGAGTGGCTGGACGGTGGCCTGAAAGACTGGGACATCTCGCGTGACGCGCCCTACTTCGGGTTCCCGATTCCCGATGCGCCGGGCAAGTTCTTCTATGTGTGGCTGGACGCGCCGGTCGGCTACCTCGCCAGTTTCAAGAACCTGTGCAATCGCACCGACCTGCGTTTCGAGGATTTCCTGTCGCCCGACAGCGACACCGAGCTGCATCATTTTCTCGGCAAGGACATCATCAATTTCCATGGTTTGTTCTGGCCGGCCATGTTGCATGGCGCAGGCTTCCGTACACCGACGGCGTTGCATGTCAACGGCTACCTGTCGGTCAACGGCGCGAAGATGTCCAAGTCGCGTGGCACCTTCATCAAGGCGCGCACCTATCTCGAGTCCGGACTCAACGCCGACTTCCTGCGCTACTACTTCGCCAGCGTGCTGGGCGATACGCCGGTCGATGCCGACCTCGATCTCAAGGCCTTCGAGGAGCGCGTCAATTCGCACCTGGTCGGCAAGTGGGTCAACATCGCCAGCCGCACCGCCGGCTTCGTGCAGAAGTTTTTCGACGGCCGCCTGGCCGCCGACTTCGGCACCGAAGAAGCCGAACTGTGGCAGACGCTGCTGATGCACTACGGCGACATCGACGCGCTTTATCGCAGCGGTGAATTCGCCGAAGTCACACGTCGCTTCGTCACCATGGCCGATCTGGTCAACGGCCATATCGCGGCCAAGGCGCCCTGGGTGCTGGCCAAGGACGAAAGCCGTCGCGAAGAACTGCACCACGTGTGCTCGTTCGCGCTGGCCGCTTTCCGCATGCTGGCCGGCCTGCTCAAACCGATACTGCCGGCCACGGTCGCCGCGGCCGAGCAGTTCCTCGACGCACCGATCGTCACGTTCGACGACGCGCGCGCCGAGCTGCACAACCACACCGTCAACCCGTTCGAACCGCTGCTCGGCCGCATCGACCCGAAACAGGTCGAGGCGATGGTCGAGGCGTCCAAGGAGTCGCTTGGCGCCGAGGCACCGGCCGAACCGGTCAAAAAGAAACCGAAGGATTCAAGCAAGAGCATGAACACCAACACCGTCTCCGAGCCCGTAGCACCCACCACCATCGGCATCGACGATTTCACCAAACTCGACCTGCGCATCGGCAAGGTGGTCGCCTGCGAATTTGTCGACGGTTCGGACAAACTGCTCCGTTTCGAGCTCGACGCCGGTTCGCTGGGCACGCGCCAGATTTTTTCAGGCATCCGCGCCGCGTATGGCGAACCGGAGAAGCTGATTGGCCGCAACGTGGTGTTTATCGCCAACCTGGCTGCACGCAAGATGCGCTTCGGTGTGTCCGAAGGCATGATCCTGTCGGCCGGCGACGGTGGTAGCGACCTGTTTCTGCTTGACGCCGATCAAGGTGCACAACCGGGTGCCACGGTACGCTAAACGCGGCACTGTCGCTTGCAACAGGGACATCGCGACGCGCCGAGTGATCTGCGCGTCGTTTTCATTACTGCACAGGGAGTTCGATCGCATGTTGCTGACACATCGCCTCTTGCTCGCCATGACCCTGTTGCTTACCGTGCATCTCGCGTATGCCGCTACCGACGACTGCGTCGAGCGCGCCGCGAAGATCGTGCAACAGGCGTATCCCAAGGCGAAGTCCACTGCAGAGGACCGCTTCACTGTAAACGGCGCGGTCATCACCCTACCGTCGTCTGATGCTTTCAGAAGCGACCCCCATGCGATGGTCTGCAAGACGTGGCCGGCACAGCCTCAGCGGCTATTGGTCGCGGTCCCCTTGATGACCAAGACAGGTGACGATCAAAACGAAGGCGACCTCGAACTGCTCGTGCTCGACAAAGCCACTTTAAAAGTGCAGCAACGGCTAAAGCTGGCGGGCCGAATGTCCGATGATGCCATCCAGATTCGTAACGTTGTGCTGGATACGGCCCGCTATCAACTGGCACCGAACATCATCGCCTTTGGCCTGCGTCTCACTCAAGAGAACAACTCGCATGCCAGCCCCTTCGCAGAAGTAGACTTAGGGTTGTATGCGATTGATCATGGTCAGTTACATCCGGTCCTGAACGGCATCGTCACTCAGAGAAGCAATGGCGAGGCGGATACCCATTGCGCCGGAACCCTCAGTGAGACCACTCGCACACTGGCGATGAACTCAGCCGTGCATAACGGCTACGCCGATATCCTCGTCACGGAAACATCCTCGTTGAGCGTCTCGGTGGCCGGCAAAGATGGCCAGTGTTACGACAAGCCGGGCAACGAAGGAAAACAAAGCTATCGACTCGGTTATGACGGCAAAAACTATCCCGTACCCGAAGCACTAAGGCCACTGGGATGAGCGAGCTGGTCGACCGCATCGATGCCTTGCTGCCGCAAACGCAATGCGAGCAATGCGGGTATCACGGCTGCCGCCCTTACGCGGAGGCCATGGCCCATGGCGATGCACCGATCAACTACTGCCCGCCCGGCGGTGAAGCCGGCATTGCCAAGCTCGCGGCTTTGCTGAGCAAACCTGTATTGCCATTGGATCCCGAGCACGGGGTCGAAAAGCCGCGCACACTGGCACGTATCGTCGAAGCCGACTGTATCGGCTGTACCAAATGCATCCAGGTTTGTCCGGTCGATGCCATCGTCGGCTCCGCCAAATGGATGCACACCGTGATCGCCGACGATTGCACCGGCTGCGAACTCTGCGTCCCGGCCTGCCCGGTCGACTGCATCGTGCTGGAGCCGATGCCGCCGGCGCAGATCGACCAGAGCCATGCCGATCAGGCGCGCCGGCATTTCCAGCGTCGCGAGGCGCGCCTGGCGCAACAACGCGAGCGCCGTGAGGCTGAACTCGCAGCACGCAAGGTCGAAGTCGGCACGCAGGCCGGCCCGGTCAATCCCGTCCTGGCCGCGCTGGCTCGCGCCAAGGCAAAACAGCAGGATCCCAAATCGTGAAGCGTGCCGATATCGTCGAAATGTTCTCGCGCCTGCGCGAGCTCGATCCGCATCCGACCACCGAGCTGACTTACACCACGCCGTTCGAATTGCTGGTCGCCGTAGTGCTGTCGGCGCAGGCGACCGATGTCGGCGTCAACAAGGCCACCAAGAAACTCTACCCGGTAGCCAACACGCCTCAAGCCATACTCAAGCTCGGCGAAGAGAAGCTGAAGAAATACATCAGCACGATCGGGCTGTTCAACGGCAAGGCCAAAAACGTGATCGCGCTGTCGCGCATCCTGGTCGAGCAATACGACGGCGAAGTTCCCGACACGCGCGAGGCGCTGGAAGCCTTACCCGGCGTGGGCCGCAAGACCGCCAACGTGGTGCTCAATACCGCGTTCGGCCATCCCACCATTGCAGTGGACACGCACATCTTCCGCGTCTCCAACCGGACGGGGCTTGCACCTGGCAAGGATGTACGCGCGGTCGAAGACAAGCTGGAAAAAAACGTACCGGCCGAATTCAAACAGGACGCTCATCACTGGTTGATTCTGCATGGCCGGTACGTGTGCAAGGCGCGCAAGCCGGAATGTCCGCGTTGCGTTATTCGTGACTTGTGCGCTTACAAACAGAAGACTGTCGAGTAGCGCCAATTCTGTAGTAGCGATATCAGAGAACCTGATAACCCATCCTATCCGTCGTCCCGGCGAAGGCCGGGACCCAGTGCCTTACGCTTCACCGTGTTGAAGACACTGGGCCCCGGTGTGACCAGCTTCGCTGTTGTAAAGCGCCTCGCCGGGGTGACGATGATTGTGAGGTCATTCGAGATTCCCTGAAGTCGCTCCTGCAAATTCCTAAGAAACGTGCCCGCTCCGGCCAATACGAGAGGGAGGCGGTGGCCGGAGCGGGCACTCGTCAGGCAGCTTTCTTCTGCCCTTCGACCCTGCGATTGAGCTCATCCCAATCGACCACCAGCTCGCAGCCACGCGACGACGCACTACGGCTCCAATCGCGCAGCAGCTCGAGACAGGCCTGATCCACATGATGCAGACGATCGAGCACCAGTTTCAGGCTGGTGTTGGGCGGCACCTGTTCCAGCGTACGCGCCATGCTCGGGACCTTCAGGAACGTAGCCGAACCTTCCAGATGCAACGAGGCATTGCCCGGTTCGTCGTGATGATCCAGACCGATCTTGAGCTTGGACGACAGCAACGCCAGGCGGAACAGCGACGCGGCAAAACCGATAATCACGCCAGTCAGCAGATCGGTGGCGACGATCGCCAGGGTGGTCGCCAGATAAACCACGGCCGTGCCCTTGCCGTAGGCCGCAAGCGACTTCATCTGCTTCAGGTTGATCATCTTCACGCCGGTGAAGACCAGGATCCCGGCCAGACAGGCCACCGGGGTCATTCGCAGCAGCCACGGCAACAACAGCGCAAACACCAGCATCCACGCGCCGTGCAGGATGGTCGCCATGCGCGTCGCCGAACCGGCCTGCACATTGGCGGCACTACGTACGATGACGCCGGTCATCGGCAAGGCGCCCAGGAAACCGCAAAGCACATTGCCTATGCCTTGCGCGGTCAGTTCACGGTCGTACTTGGTTCGCGGGCCGTCATGCATGCGATCCACGGCCGCGGCAGACAATAGCGTCTCCGCACTGGCGATGAAGGCGAACGTGGCCGCGGCAATCAACATCGACGGCTGCAACACGTTGGCGAAATCGCTCAACCCCGGCAGGCTGATGGCAGCGAACAGATTCGACGGCACGTCGACCTTGTTCACGTCGACCGCGAAGAACTGCACGATCGCCGTCAGCGCAACCACCGCCAGCAAGGCACCCGGTACGAAGCGCAACTTGGCCGGGCGCAGTTTTTCCCAGGCCAGCATGATCGCGATCGTACCGACACCCACGCCGAGCGCAGCCAGGTTGCCACCGCCTTCAAGGCCGCGAATCGCGTTCATCATGGCCGGCGGCCATGCGGCAAAGTTTTCAAGGCCACGCGCCTTGGGCATGGCATCGATCAACACGTGCAACTGCGATGCGACGATGAGAATGCCGATGCCCGACAACATGCCGGCAATCACCGCCGGCGATGTCATGCGGAACCATACGCCGGCGCGACACAGGCCGGCGACGACCTGAATGACGCCGGCAAGCAGGACAACCGGGCCTAATGCAGCGATGCCATGTTCGCGTACAAGCTCGAACACCAACACCGCCAAACCGGCCGCCGGACCGCTGACCTGCATCGGCGAGCCGGCAAAGACACCGACCACCACACCACCGATAATGCCGGTAATCAGTCCGGTCGCCGGTGGCATGCCCGATGCGATGGCGATACCCATGCACAAAGGTAGCGCCACCAAAAAGACGACAACCGATCCCAGCAGGTCGCGTCCGAAAAATCCATTTGAAAAATAAGCACGCATGAGAATTCCTTAAGCAGCATTTGCCGTCGAGACGGGCGTCAGGAACCGCGCATGCGGTGTCGCCTCCGGCACCTCGCCCGAGGTCGGGTCGAGCTTGACGAAGCGACCGCCCAGCGCATCGAACGCCGCGATCTCCGCGTGTTCGATATCGTAGATCCAGCCATGAATGCTCAGGCTTCCGGTGGCAATGGCGGCAGCGACGGCGGGCAAGGTACGCAGATGCTCCAGCTGACCGACTACGTTTTCTTCGGTAAGGCGGCGCAACGTCTCGGCATCGGTCATGGTCGCGCCGAACTCGGCAACGACATAGCGAGCCACATCGGCATGCTTGAGCCAAGCCTGCACGGAGGGCTTGTTGTGCAGCGAAGCCGGATTCATCAGCGCCTTCATCGCACCACAGTCGGAGTGGCCGCAAATGACGATGTGCTGCACCTCCAGCACCTTGACGGCGTATTCGATCGCCGCGACGACACCGCTTACATGCTGAGCGTAGGGCGGCACGATATTGCCGATGTTGCGGTAGACGAACAGCTCGCCTGGCTGAGCCGAGAAAATCATCTCGGGCATGATGCGCGAGTCCGCACACGTAATGAACAAAGTGTGTGGGCTCTGCTTGTCTGCAAGCCGCTTGAACAGCTCACGCTGCTCGGGAAAGACTTCGCGACGGAAAAGGTCGAAACCTTCAATCAATCGTTTCATGGTCATGATCTCGTTGGGGTACGGCAGTGGGGTGTCGAACACGGTCCACGACGCGACGCGCCGATCATTCGGCGACAGCGAAAGCAGAACGTGGGGGATCGAGATAAAGGCCGAGGGCAAGGCAAGCTGGCACTACGCCTGAAAGGCGTCTAAGGACATGCTCGCAAACGCGGTACGCCGGACAGGCGCACCAGACCCTGGCTAAGGGTTAGACCGATGGAGGGCGCGGAGTCAGGGCTCCGCAATGACTGAAGCCTGCGCAATGGGCAGGGTGCGGCGCATCCGCTGCGCGGGGCAGCAACACCACGGCAAACATGTCGGGAACGATACCGCTCTCGTCGACGTCGCTATTGTCGTAGACGACGCCAAACTTGCTGAGATCGCCGTGATCCTGATCCTGGCTGTCGACCTGGTCGACATGCACCGATGAGGCCACCTGATTGAACATTCGCTCAAACTGGCTCGATGACGCAAACACGGACGACGCCACAGCCAAAAGCATGCCCATAAGGCATGCGAAGCAAAAGAATGTGTGGCGGCGGATATGCTGCATAGCAAGAAAGCTATCTAAAGGGCGGGAGTTAGGCAACCCCCTACCTGAAAAGTTCCGGAACGAAAGTCGCAAAATCCGCATGGCCGCTAGCTTTCGGAAAATACATAAGCTACGCAAAAGCAAACATGGCGATGATGCCCAGGGTATAAGACATCACCAGACATTCCCTCAACCGTCCCAACGCCACGACATAGCCAGGCATGCACATACTTTTGGTGGAAGACGACATCGAACTGGGGGAAGCGATCAAGCATGCGCTTGAACACCAGTCGTACGCGGTGACCTGGCTCAAGGACGGGCGCCAGGCGATGGCGGCGATGAGTGACGGTTCGATCGACCTGGTGCTGCTGGATCTGGGCCTGCCCGGCAAGGATGGCCTGGACGTATTGGCCGAAGCGCGGCGTGATGGCGTGAAGACCCCCATCCTTGTCATGACTGCGCGTGACGCGTTGGAAACGCGCATCCGCGGACTCGACCTGGGTGCGGACGATTACCTGGTCAAACCGTTCCATCTTGGCGAACTGGCGGCACGCATCCGTTCGTTGACGCGTCGCGCGCAAGGCCTGGCCGACAATCTGGTGGAGGTTGGCGGCCTGCGACTGGATCTGGCGACCATGGAAGTCGCTTTCCGCGGCAAGAGCGTCACCCTCACACGCCGCGAGTTCGCCGTGCTGCGTATCCTCATGGAGCGTGCAGGCCGTATCGTGCGTCGCGAGGCGCTTGAAAATTCCGTCTACGGCTTCGATACCGTGGTCGATCGCAATGCCATCGAGGTGCAGGTGCACTGGCTGCGCCGCAAGCTGAGTGCCGATGTGATCCATACGGTACGAGGCATCGGCTACATGATCCCGCGGGATCCCAAATGAACGCCCCGCCATGAAAACGGCCAGCCTGCGCACGCGCCTGACCTGGCTGATCATCGCCGTCCTGGTAGTCGTGCTGATTCCGCTGGGGACGATCAGCTACCGGCGCGAACAGCGCGAGATGAATCAGCTGCTCGATGGTCGCCTGGCACAGGCCGGCCGCACGCTGGGCAGCCTGATCGCCAGCAGCCAGACCTCGTTCCCGGCACCTTCGTCGTCCGGCTTCACTCTGCCCAGCGATGTGCAACGCGGCAGCGTGGTCGTTTCGGTGCACCCACGCAACTACGAACCCGAGGTCGGTTTTCAGGCCTACGACCCGCGCGGCAAATTGATTGCCGCGACGGCAAACCTGGCCGATCTGGCCGCGCCGTCCGAGGCGGAGCGCGGCTTCAGCGACCTTTACCATGGCGATCATCGCTGGCGCATCTTTACGCTCAAGAACCGCTTCGGGTTGGTGATACGCATCGGCGAGCGCTACGACAACCGGCGCGATATCACCCGCGGCCTGATCCTGGAACACAGCCTGCCGTTACTTATCGGGCTCCCTTTGCTGGCGATACTGGTAAGCCTGGCAGTGAAGCGCGGCCTGCGTCCGCTCGATCTGTTGACGCGCCTGCTGGCAAAACGAACACCGGGTAGCCGTCAACCGATCTCGCTCGAACGTACACCGCAAGAGATCAAGCCGCTGATCCTGACACTCAACCAGCAACTGGAGCGGCTGGAAGACACGATCGAACGCGAGCATCGCTTCGCCAGCGATGTAGCGCATGAACTGCGCACACCGCTGGCGGCGACCATGATCCATCTGGAAAGCGCGCTCATCGCCGACAACGCCAGCGAAGTCGAATTCACCTTGAAGAATGCCCAGCGCAGCCTGGCCAGGCTCGGCCGGCGCATCGAACAGATTCTGGCCATCGCCCGTCTGGAAGCCGGTGCCGCATCGCAGCGCCGTATGCCGTTGGACCTGATTGCGATAGCTACCGAGGCCGTCGAGGAGCTCGCTCCGACGATTGCCGAGAAAGACATCGCACTCAGCCTGAATCATGACGAAGGCGAACTGCGGGTATCGGGCCATGAGGTGGCGCTGACGGCCATGTTCCGCAACCTGATCGAGAACGCGCTGCGTTATACGCCGCAGGGCGGCCAGGTCGATATCGCCGTGATGCGCGTCGATGCATTGGCGGTGATCGATATCTGCGACGACGGCCCGGGTATTCCGGCCGAGCGGCGGCAAGCGGTGTTCCAGCCGTTTCATCGCGAGACTGAAAGTGCATCGCAGGGTTTTGGTCTGGGCCTCAGCATCGTGCAGCGCGCGGTGCAATTGCATGATGCGCAGATCGAATTGCTCGAATCGCCTGCCGGGCATGGGTTGTTGGTGCGGATCCGGATGCAGGCCTTGCCTGGGTGATCGGCGATATGTGATCGACGCTGTAGGCTCGCTTCGCATCGCCTCCTGCTTCCCCCTCACCCCAACCCTCTCCCCCGGCAGAGCCAGGGGAGAGGGAGCTAAGTTGCGCAAGTGCGAAACATTGAGACCACTTCAGTCAGGCTCCCTCTCCCCTGGCTCTGCCGGGGGAGAGGGCTGGGGTGAGGGGGGCTCTTGCTCGACGGCCAAGCAACAACAAAGAAACAAGAACCACGCACCCGCAACCCAAAAGGTTTCCACAAGCATCGAAACCCATCATGGCCCTGGGTACTTCCGCCCGAAGCACGCCAGACATAAAGCCGATGACCAGCTCATGGTTCACCCGCGATGATAACCAACCGGTTGTCACGCTCACGTCACACAAGCCCGCTTCGAAGCGCCGCACATGCTAGCGCTCGTTCGCATCGCCCTTTCCAAACCGTACACCTTCATCGTGCTGGCCCTGGTCATCCTGATCGCCGGCCCGCTGGCGGCGTTGCGCACGCCAACCGATATCTTCCCAAACATCGGCATCCCGGTCATCAGCGTGGTGTGGACCTATAACGGCCTGCCACCGGATCAGATGTCCGGCCGCGTGATCTACTACTACGAACGCCAGCTGACCACCGCGGTCAACGATATCGAACATATCGAATCGCAGTCGCTTCCCGGCGTGGGCATCGTGAAGATCTTTTTCCAACCGGGCGTGGATATCCGCACCGCCACCGCGCAGGTCACCTCGATTTCGCAGACGGTGGTCAAGCAGATGCCGCCGGGCATCACGCCACCGCAGATCCTCAACTACAACGCTTCAACCGTACCCGTTCTGCAGATGGCGCTGTCCAGCACGGACCTGTCCGAAGCCACCATCCGCGACATCGCGCAGAACTTCATGCGCCCTACGCTGATCTCCGTGCCCGGCGTGGCGATTCCCACGCCTTACGGCGGCAAGCAGAAGCAGGTCACGCTCGATCTCAACCCGCAGGCACTGGCGGCCAAGGGCCTTTCCGCGCAGGACGTCGGCAATGCGCTGAACGCGCAGAACCAGATCATTCCGGTCGGCACCGCCAAGATCGGCACCTACGAATATCACGTCCAGCTCAACAACAGCCCTACCCTGATCGACGAACTCAATCGCCTGCCGATCAAGACCGTCAACGGCGCGACCATCACCATTGGCGATGTCGCCCATGTTCGTGATGGCGCGCCGCCGCAGAACAACATCGTACGCGTGGACGGCAAGCGCGCCGTACTGATGCCTGCGTTGAAAAATGGCAATGCGTCGACGCTCGACGTGGTGGCCGGTATCAAGAAGCTGTTGCCATTGATCCAGGAAACGCAACCGAAATCACTGAAGATGAACCTGCTCGCCGACCAGTCGCTGTTCGTCAAATCGGCCATCAGTTCGGTGGCTCGCGAAGGCATCATCGCGGCCTTGCTGACTTCGGTGATGATTCTGTTGTTTCTAGGCAGCTGGCGCTCGACGGTCATCATCGCGCTGTCGATTCCGCTATCGATCCTGTCAGCCATCGCCCTGCTCGCCACCTTCGGCCAGACCCTCAATGTGATGACACTCGGCGGCCTGGCGCTGGCGGTGGGCATTCTCGTCGACGACGCCACGGTGACGATCGAAAACATCAACTGGCATCTTGAGCAGGGCAAGGACGTGATGACGGCCATCATGGATGGCGCCAAGCAGATCGTGACGCCCGCCTTCGTTTCCCTGCTGTGTATCTGCATCGTGTTCGTACCGATGTTCATGCTCAACGGCATCGCCGGCTTCCTGTTCCGCCCGATGGCGCTGGCGGTGATCTTCGCCATGGCCTCCTCGTTCGTGCTGTCGCGCACGCTGGTGCCGACGCTGGCGATGTTCCTGCTCAAACCGCATCACATCGAAAACGGCACCGGCGACCATCCGGAAGATCCATACATCAATCACCACGAGGGCGATCAACATCCACCGCGCAAGCGCAATGCATTCGTGCATGCCCTGGTGCTCTTCCAGCACGGCTTCGAACAACGCTTCACGCGCGTACGCGATGTCTACTACGCCACGCTGACGGTAGCGCTGGATAACCGCAGACGCTTCATCATCGGCTTCCTGGCCTTTGTGCTGGCATCGTTCGCACTGGTCCCCACGCTGGGTCGCGACTTCTTCCCCGCGATCGATTCGGACTCGATTGCGATGCACGTGCGTGCACCGATGGGCACGCGCGTGGAAGAAACCGCGGCCGAGTTCGATCGCATCGAACGGGCCGTGCGACAAGTGATCCCGCCCGATCAGCTCGATACCGTGATCGACAATATCGGTCTGCCGCTGAGCGGCACCAACCTGGTCTATAACAGCAGCGGCACCATCGGACCGCAGGATGGCGATATTCAGATCGTCCTCAAGAACGATCACCAGCCCAGCGCCGATTTCGTCAAGACGCTGCGCGAGAAACTGCCGCGCCAGTTCCCAGGTACGCAATTTGCGTTCCTGCCCGCGGACATGACCAGTCAGATCCTCAACTTTGGCGCACCCGCCCCGTTGGACGTATCCATTGCCGGCCGCGATCGCATCGCCAACGAAGACTACGCGATGGAGATCATGAAGAAGATGCGCGCCATCCCCGGTATCGCCGACGTGCGTCTGCAACAGAGTTCGAGCTATCCGCAGTTGAACGTGAAAGTGGATCGCATCCGCGCCGACAGTCTGGGAATCACCGAACGCGATGTCACCAACAGCATGGTCGCTTCGCTGGCCGGCAGTTCACAGGTGGCGCCGGCGTTCTGGTTGAACCCCAAGAACGGCGTGTCGTATGCGATCGTCGCGGCGACGCCGCAGTACCTGATGGACTCGATGGCCGACCTGACCGGTTTGCCGGTGACGTCCTCCAGCGATCACGCTACCCAGATCCTCGGGGGCCTGGCTTCGTTTACGCGCGGCCCCAGCGAGGCGGTGGTCTCGCACTACAACATCATGCCTTCGTATGACATCTATGCCGCGATCCAGGGGCGCGATCTCGGCGGCGTCGCGCACGATGTGCAGAAGGTGCTGGACGATTTCGCCAAGACGCGTCCGAAAGGCACGCTGGTCAGCCTGCACGGCCAGGTCGGTACCATGAACGAAGCCTTCGGCGGCCTCATCTTCGGCCTGGTCGGCGCGATCGTGCTGATCTATCTGTTGATCGTGGTTAATTTCCAATCGTGGCTCGATCCGTTCGTCATCATTACCGCCTTGCCCGCGGCGCTCGCCGGCATCGTATGGATGCTGTTCCTCAGCCATACCAGCCTGTCGGTGCCGGCATTGACCGGGGCGATCATGTGCATGGGCGTGGCTACGGCCAACTCGATTCTCGTGGTGAGCTTCTGCCGCGAACGGCTGGCCGAACACGGCGATCCGCTCAAGGCAGCGCTGGAAGCAGGCTTCACGCGTTTCCGCCCGGTATGCATGACAGCACTGGCCATGATCATCGGCATGCTGCCGATGGCGCTCAGCCAGGAACAAAACTCGCCGCTGGGTCGCGCGGTGATCGGCGGCCTGCTGTTCGCCACCTTTGCCACGCTGCTGTTCGTGCCGGTGATCTTCTCGATCGTGCACGGCCGCACCGCACCAGCACCTGCTACGCCTCGTCTACTCGGAGATACTCCCCATGTCGCATGATGCTATCGCCGCGACGCCCACACGCCCGCCACGCCTGCGCCTGGCCATCACCATCGGATTGGGCCTTGCCGTTGCCGCCGTGGTGATCGGGCTTTCCCTGCGCAGCGTCGAATCGCGCAGCCTGATCAAATGGACCGATGCACAGCTGGTGCCTACCGTGCAGACGATCGAAGCGGGCACCAGCAGCGGCTCGCAAAGCATGACCCTGCCCGGCCATCTGGATGCATGGATCAGTGCGCCGATCCATGCACGTGTCGGCGGCTATCTGAAAAGCTGGAACGCGGACATCGGCGACAAGGTCAAGGCCGGCGACGTACTCGGCATAATCGATACCCCCGAGCTGGATCAACAATACGAACAGGCCAAGGCCGGGCTCGTCCGCGCACAGGCGAATGTGCGTCTGGCCGAAACGACCGCCAAGCGCTGGCAGAATTTATTGCAATCGCGTTCGGTGTCCAAACAGGAATCCGACGAGAAAGCCGGCGAAGCCGAAAGTGCACGGGCCAACGTGCTTGCCGCCAAGGCGGATGTCGATCGCATCGCCGCACTGGAATCGTTCAAGCGGATCACCGCGCCGTTCAACGGCACGGTCACGACCCGACATACGGATATCGGCGACCTGATCTCCGCCAACAACGAGAACGGGCAGCCGCTCTTTACCGTGGCCGATACCAGCAAGATGCGCCTGTATGCGGAAGTGCCGCAAAGCTATGCATCGTCGATCAAACCGGGCATGCAGGTAGAGCTCACCGTACTCGGTCATGGCGGCGAAACCGTCACCGGCACGCTGATCGGCAACTCCAGCGCGATCAATCAGTCCTCAGGCACGCTGCTGGCGCAGTTTCGCGTGGACAACCCGCGCAACGATCTCCTGCCCGGCGACTTCGCCGAAGTGCACCTGCCGCTGACCGGCGATCCACATACCGTCACGGTGCCTGCCACGACGTTGCTTTTCCGCGCCGCCGGCCCCCAGATCGCAGTGGTCGGCAAAGACCATCGCGTGGTGCTACGCGATGTGCATATCGCCATGGATCTGGGCGATCGCCTGCAGATCGATCGCGGCCTCGAACCGGGCGACCGCATCGTCGACCATCCTGCCGATTCCCTGATGCAGGGCGATCAGGTACAGGAAGCGTCCCAAAGCGAGGAGCAAGGTCATGCCAAGGCGGGTTGAATCGCTCAGGTCGCACTTGCACGCCTTGCCATGGGCTATGTTGTTGGCGCTCGGGGGCTGTTCGCTGGCCCCGACCTACCAGCGTCCGGATATCGGCAAACTACCCGATACTTATCAGGGCGCAGCGGCGCCTGACGGCTGGACCACCGCGGCGCCGGGCGACATGGCTTCACGCGGCCCGTGGTGGACGGTCTACAACGATTCGAATCTCGATACGCTCGAAGATCGACTCAACAAAAACAATCCAAACATCGCCGTCGCGCTGGCTCGCTACGAAGCCTCGCGCGCCTTCGAACAGCAATTGCACGCCAGTGCCATGCCACACGCCGGCGTGTCCGCCAGCCCCACCAACAACCGCCAATCGGATAACCGCCCGACACGCGGCGCCAATCAGCCGAACGAGTACAATGGCGACACGCTGCAGTTTTCCGCCGATTACGAACTCGATCTATGGGGACGTATCCGCAATGAAATTGCCGCCGGCCAGGCACAAAGCGATGCTGCCGCAGCCGACCTCGCATCGGCGCAGCTCAGCCTGCAGGCACAACTGGCCGACCTGTATATCAAGCTGCGCGGCTACGACGTACAGGCGCGAATCCTGCGCGACTCGCTCGATGCCTACCGGCAAGGCCAGGACATGACGCAGCAGCGCATGGAAGGCGGTGTGTCATCGGGCCTGGATGTGGCCCGTGCGAATGCGCAATACGCCGACGCACAGGCGCAAACCTCCGAGTTGCGCGCACAACGCGCGCTTACGGTGCATGCAATCGCGGCGCTGGTCGGCGAACCGGCATCGAATTTTTCACTACCGGAGCAAGCCGAATCGCTGGCCATTCCCGCTATTCCGCTGGGTGTACCTTCGACACTGCTGCAACGACGCCCCGACATCGCCTCCGCCGAACGGCGAACGTTTGCCGCCAATGCCAATATCGGCGTGGCGCGTGCGGCTTTCTTTCCCACGCTTAGCCTCGGTGCGGTGTTCGGCTGGCAGGACACCGGCCACGGCAATCTGTTAAGCGTGGGCAACCGCTTCTGGGCACTGGGGCCGATCGCCTCGCTCAATCTTTTCGACGGCGGCCTGCGGCGTGCACGCTTGGCCGAAGCGCGCGCCGAGCTTGATGCATCGTCGAGCCAGTATCGCGCCGTTGTTCTCAATGCCTTCCAGCAGGTCGAGGACAACCTGTCGCTGTTGCAGGAACTCGGTCACGAGGCTACGGAAGAAGACGCTGCCGCGGCAGCAGCGAAAGAATCGCAGACGCTGGCCACCAATCGCTACAAGGAAGGCGTGGTGAGCTATCTCGACGTAGTCAGCGCGCAGACCACCGCGCTACAGGCCGAACGCACCGCGGAGCTGGTGCGCACACGCAGACTACAGGCGAGCGTGGATTTGATTCGGGCGTTAGGCGGTGGCTGGAATGCACCGCAACCTGATGCGGATGCACATATTGCAAGTGCTCGATAGTTCCTACACATCCCCCGCACAGCCTATCGACGCCACCTACTCGTCATTCCGGCGCAGGCCGGAATGACGAATAGGTAGTGGCGAGGAAAGTTGAAGAACATGCTTCTTCTCACTTCTCACTTCTCACTTCTCACTTCTCACTTCTCACTTCTCACTTCTCACTTCTCACTTCTCACTTCTCACTTCTCACTTCTCACTTCTCACTTCTCACCCCTAACCACTTACTCCTAGCTCCAAAAAAGCAAACGGCGGGCAAAGCCCGCCGTTTTTCCGTCCCTGGGTCGAACTCCCTTCCGATAATCGTAAAGCTTAGAACGGGTAGTAGCGGAAGCTGGTGAAGAACATGTCTTCCTTCGCCTTCGGTGCGCCACCGATACCTTCGAACGCTTCGCGCTCGGTGTGCGAGTACTGCGCACCGAACTGGGCGCGGCCGAACTTGCCCTGATAGAACTTCCACCAGAAGCCCAGCGTGCCCTGCCAGATCTGCTTGCTCTGACCTACGCAGCTACCGCCTTCGATGTCGCAACCGGCGTTGCTGTAAAGCGGATTGCCCACGCCAAGCGCGATGCCGTTGTAGTTGAACGCTTCTTTGCTCTGACGCTCGCGGCCGGCGAAGCCATAGACGTCCAAATCCGGAGTGGCATGCAGGGTCAGACCCGTCAGCAGCATGTTTTCCTTGATCGGGGCGATCGAGCCATTCGGACGGAAAGTCACGTCGGGCAACTGCGCGCTGCCGTAACGACCGATACCGCGACCCTGCATACCGGAGAACTCGAAGTCGAGCACTTTCTCGACCAGCGGCAGGACGAGGCCGATGCCGTAGCCGCCACCGTAGACGTCGTGGTTGCTGTTGCCCTGACCAGAGTTGTAGCGGTTGTAGAACGCACGGCCCAAAGCGAACAGTTCATAGTGGCCGTAACCCGGATCGGCAGCCAGCTTGATGACCACATCGGGGATGTGGTTAAGCGACAGCGTGTTGACCGAGTCGAAACCCGAACCTGCCGGCATGTTGTAGATCGGCTGCACCGGCGCCTTGGACTGGTTCGGGCTCACGCCGAACGTGGTCTGCGGGTTTTCCAGCGAGATACCCAACCACCAGGTCTTGTCGAAATCCTTGACCAGGCGGATCTGCGTCTGACGAGCCCAGGTGAAGCCCGGCAGGTACTGTGCGTCGATCTGCGGCGGGGTCAGCTCGGTGCGCGGAGTGATGCCCTTGCTGTTGAGCGTGATCAGCGACCAGTTCTGGCCGGCCAGCAGGTGCAGGCCCGGGTTGTCCCAGTCCACCGTCATGTAGACGTTGCGTTCGCGCGGGTTGAACGAGTTGCTCTCGTTCGAGTTGGCGGTCTGCGCGCCACCGAGGAAGTCGGCCTCGATGTAACCGGCGACATGCGTATCCGGGCTCACGTCGCCCTGGGCGAGCAGCGAGATACGGCTCTGGCGAGCACTGAAGCGCGTTTCGGCCGTGCGGCCAACCGACGAGTTCTTGTACGGAATGGCGCTGTAGCTGGACGCGATATCGGCACCTTCGGAGTGCGAGCGATAAATCGTTTCGGCGGCGAGGAAGCCACCCAGCGTGATGCTCACGCCCTTATAGGAAAGCTTGTCGCTGGACTTCTTGACCTGCGCATCGGTCGCGACGACCTGCTTCTGCACGGCCTCGATGTTCTGGCCGGTGGAGACGTTGATATCGGACTGCGCATCGGTACGCTGCTCCAGCTCGGCGACCTTGGCCTGCAGAGCTTCGAGCTGCGCTTTCAGCGCCTCGATTTCAGCGTTCTTGGAGGCAGCTTGAGAGTCCTGGCTCGTGCTGTGGGTCTTTTTCGCCGGCGCCGGATCCGCAACGACGTGGAAACTGGCAACGCCCAATCCGGCAGCAATCGCCACCGCGAGCAACTTAGAACGCATGGAATATCTCCGCTATTTAAGAAGTAACTACGCTGGACCGCCCCCTGCGGCCGCCCAGTTCTCGAACGGACGTTAGGATGAAGTTAGGGCTTTACCGTTCAATGCACTTTCTGTGACAAATCCAAGACAGCGTGGCGACCCTTTCGGCTGATATGCTTATCGGATGGAGATTCAAAGCAACAGCATGTCTGGCCGCATGGCCGAGCGCTTCCGCGGCTTCCTGCCGGTCATCGTGGACGTGGAAACCGGCGGCTTCGACGCGCAGCGCGATGCGCTGCTGGAAATCGCCGCGGTGACCTTGAGCATGGACCAGGACGGCTTCGTACGGCCGCATCCGGCGGTGTTCGCGCATGTCGAGCCCTTTCCCGGCGCCAACATCGACCCGCGGTCGCTGGAGATCACCGGCATCGACCCGGACAATCCCCTGCGTGGCGCGCTCAACGAGCGCTCGGCACTGGACCACATCTTCAAGGCGGTGCGCGAATCGATGCGCGAGAACGATTGCCAGCGCGCCATCCTGGTCGGTCACAACGCATCGTTCGACCTGGGTTTCCTGAATGAGGCCGTGCGCCGCACCGGCCATAAGCGCAACCCGTTTCACCCCTTCAGCACCTTCGATACGGTGACCTTGAGCGGCCTGGCTTACGGCCAGACGGTGCTCAGCAAATCGGTTCAGGCGGCCGGACACATATTCGATACGCGCGAGGCGCACTCGGCGGTCTACGATGCCGAGCGCACGGCCGAGCTGTTCTGCACCATCGTCAATCGGTGGCGCCGGCTCGAAATCTTCGAGCGCGAGCAGATCGGGCTGGGCGTCCTGTAGAGCAGGAGTGAGTGGAAAGGAGTGAGAAGTGAGTCAAAGAGACTCCGCAAGACCTTGCGGCCGCTTATTTCTCACATCTCGTAACTCGTTCCTTTACAAGGCTTTCACGGTCGCAAGATGACAACATATAGCCGGTTGTCATAAAGCTGAAACATTCAACTCATCTCATTGCAACACACCCCGCATGAAATAGAGGGCGGGCGGGAATCCCCCGTGGCCCTCTAATACCAGGAGCGACCGTGTTGATCACTACCTCATCCATGACTCGTATCGGCGTTGCCGCTGCGATCGCCGCTGCCTCGATGTTCGGCATGACGGCTCAAGCCACCGATATCACCGGTGCCGGCTCGAGCTTCGTCTACCCCGTGCTGTCGAAGTGGTCCGCCACTTATGCCGAAAAGACCGGTAACAAACTGAACTACCAGTCGGTGGGCTCGGGCGCCGGCGTGGCGCAGATCAAGGAAGGCACGATCGATTTCGGTGCGACCGACGCGCCGCTGAAGGCCGAAGACCTCGCACAGTTCAAGCTGGGCCAGTTCCCGGTCGTGGTCGGCGGCATCGTGCCGGTCGTCAACATCACCGGCGTCGACGCCGGCCAGATCAAGCTGGACGGCACCACCCTCGCCGACATCTTCCTCGGCAAGATCACCAGTTGGAGCGACCCGAAGATCGCCGCGCTGAACTCGGGCGTGAAGCTGCCGGAAGGCAAGATCACGGTCGTGCATCGCTCGGACGGTTCGGGCACCTCGTTCAACTTCACCAACTACCTGTCCAAGGTCAGCACCGAGTGGGCAACCAAGGTGAAGTTCGGCACCGCCGTCGATTGGCCGACCGGCGTGGGCGGCAAGGGTAACGAAGGCGTGTCGCAGTACGTCAAGCAGATCAAGGGCTCGATCGGCTACGTCGAATACGCCTATGCCGTGAAGAACAAGATCACCTGGGTGAACCTGAAGAACGCCGCCGGCCAGTTCGTTGCGCCGAACGCCGATGCCTTCGCCGCTGCCGCCGCCACCGCGGACTGGACTTCGGCCAAGGACTTCAACGTGATCATGACTAACGCGCCGGGCGCCAAGGCATGGCCGATCACGGCGACGACCTGGGTGGTCATGTACAAGACCGCGAAGAACGCCGAGCACGCCAAGGTGGCCTTCGACTTCTTCAAGTGGTCGCTGGAAAACGGCCAGCAGGAAGCCGCGTCGCTCGACTACGTCGCGCTGCCGGACAGCCTGGTCAAGCAGATCGAAGCCTACTGGGCGTCGGACTTCAAGAAGTAATCAACACGCGCTGCCGGGCATGATGCCCGGCAGCAGGCAAAGCAGCCGCCCGCCCTATCAGGACCGGGCGGCTTGTTGCTGAAAGAGGACATGAGGATGTCCGCACACTCGCCAGGCTGCCCTGTGCCGTCCGGACTTTGAAAGCTACGAAGAAAGCATTGAGGGATGGCTATCTCATGCAAGCGGAACAGAGCGCAGTCGCTCCCGTGATTGCTCCACCCACTGAGCGCGCCCTGCGCGACGCTCGCAACGATCGACTGTTCGGTTGGCTGCTCAAGGCTTGCGCGCTGATCGTGCTCGCTTCCCTGCTCGGCGCGGCCGGTGCCACGCTATGGGGCGGGCGTCACGCCTTCGGCACCTTCGGCTGGCACTTCCTCGGCGACGCCACCTGGGACCCCGGCAACGACCACTACGGCGCGCTCGTGCCGGTCTACGGCACCATCGCCACCTCGTTCATCGCCTTGTTGATCGCCGTACCGGTGAGCTTCGGCATCGCGCTGTACCTGTCGGAAGTCGCGCCGCCGTGGCTGCGTACGCCGGTCGGGTCGGCGATCGAACTGCTCGCGGGCATTCCCTCGATCATCTACGGCATGTGGGGCCTTTTCATTTTCGCGCCCTTCTTCTCCGACCACATCAAGCCCTTCCTGGCCAACTATCTGGGCAACAAGCCGGAGAGCGGCCACCCGACCTGGATTGCCGAGCACACCTTCGTCGGCAAGCTGTTCGGCAGCGATTACCCGTTCGGCGCCAGCGTGCTGACCGCCGGCATCGTGCTGGCGATCATGATCATCCCGTTTATTTCCTCGGTGATGCGCGAAGTGTTCCAGACGGTGCCCACGCGCCTGAAGGAATCCGCATACGCCCTGGGTTCGAGCACCTGGGAAGTGTCCTGGGACATCGTGCTGCCCTATACGCGTTCGGCGGTCATCGGCGGCATCTTCCTCGGCCTCGGTCGCGCACTTGGCGAAACGATGGCGGTGACCTTCGTGCTCGGTAACGCCATGCAGTTGTCGGCGTCCCTGCTCGATCCGGGCGCATCGATCGCCTCGACCATCGCCAACCAGTTCAGCGAAGCGGCGGGTCTGCAGAAATCCAGCCTGATGGCGCTGGCGTTCCTGCTGTTCGTGGTGACCTTCATCGTGCTGCTCATCGCACGTCTGATGCTGCGCCGCCTGGCGCTCAAGGAGGGTCGCTGATGGCTACCAACGAATCGCTGTATCTGCGCCGCCGCATCAAGAACATCCTGGCGCTGACACTGAGCATGGTCGCCACGCTGATCGGCCTGTTCTTCCTGGCGTGGATTCTCTGGGAGACGCTGCGCCAGGGCATCAGCGCGATCGACTTCAAGCTGTTCACCAAGATCACTGCCTACGGCGAAGACGGCGGCCTGGCCAACGCGATGATCGGCAGCCTGATCATCGACTTCATCGGTATCGCCATCGCCACGCCCATCGGCGTGCTGGCCGGCGCGTGGCTGGCCGAATATGCCAATCGCACCAAGCTGGGCGAATCGATCCGCTTCCTCAACGACATCCTGTTGTCGGCGCCGTCGATCGTGCTCGGCCTGTTCGTCTATACCATCGTGGTGCTGCCGACCACCGCGCTCACCGGTGGCTCGACCACCTTCTCGGGGTTTGCCGGCGGCGTCGCACTGGCGCTGATCGCCCTGCCGGTAATCGTGCGCACTACCGACGAAATGCTGCGCCTGGTCCCATCGACCTTGCGCGAGGCCGCCCTGTCGCTGGGCGTGCCGCAATGGAAACTGACGATGAACATCCTGATGCGTGCCGCGCGCTCGGGCATCATCACCGGCGTATTGTTGGCGCTGGCACGTATCAGCGGCGAGACCGCTCCGCTGCTGTTTACCGCGTTCGGCAACAACTACATGACCTTCAACCCGATGGACAAGATGTCCAGCCTGCCGCAGGTGATCTACCAGTACGCCAACGACCCGGGCGAGGCGATGCACGCCATTGCCTGGGCCGGCGCGTTCGTGGTCACCATGTTCGTGCTGCTGCTGAGCCTTGCTTCCCGTCTGGTCCTTTCACGTAACAAGGTGTCCCATGACTGAGTCCGCCGCCGCCGGCATTCAACCGCAGTCCACGGGGGCATCCGCCCCGCTGGCGCCGACCAAGATCGCCGTCAAGGACCTGCACTTCTACTACCAGGGTTTCCATGCGCTCAAAGGCATCAACATGGAGATCCCGGAGAAGAAAGTCACCGCGATCATCGGGCCCTCGGGCTGCGGCAAGTCGACCCTGCTGCGCATTTTCAACCGCATCTACGCGATCTACCCGAAGCTCGAAGCCAAGGGCGAGATCGTGCTGGACAACGAGAACATCCTCGACCCGCGCTATTCGATGAACCGTCTGCGCAGCAAGGTCGGCATGGTGTTCCAGAAGCCGGTACCGTTCCCGATGACGATTTTCGAGAACGTCGCCTACGGTATCCGTCACCACGAAAAGCTCTCGCGTGCCGACATGGATATTCGTGTCGAGCAGGCGCTGCGCAGCGCGGCGCTGTGGGACGAGGCCAAGGACAAGCTCAAGCAGAACGCGCTGGGGCTCTCCGGCGGTCAGCAGCAGCGTCTGTGTATCGCGCGAGCTATCGCGCTCAAGCCCGAAGTGCTCCTGCTCGACGAGCCGACCTCGGCGCTGGACCCGATCGCCACCGGCCGCATCGAGCAACTGGTCGAAGAGCTGAAGAACGAGTACACGATCGTCATCGTCACGCATAACATGCAGCAGGCGGCGCGTTGCTCGGACCTGACCGCCTTCATGTACCTGGGTGAGCTGATCGAGTTCGACCGTACGGAAAAGATCTTCACCAAGCCGAGCAAGAAACAGACCGAAGACTATATTACCGGCCGTTTCGGTTGATGCGCCCCATACATAAAGAGACCACACCATGAGCGGCAGCAGCAAAGAACACATCATCAAGAGCTACGACGACGAACTGACCCGTCTCACCGGCGAAATCGTGCGCATGGGCGAACTGGCCGTCAGCCAGCTGGAAGCGGCCATCGATGTGATCGAGCGCCGCGACGAGCGCGCCGCGCAGCATGTGGTCAATAACGACGACGCGATCGATCTGCTGGAACAGGAAATCAGCCACGACGTCGTGCGCCTGCTCGCGCTGCGCGCGCCGATCGCCAGCGACTTGCGCAATGTGTTTGCCGCGCTGCGCATCGCCGCCGATATCGAGCGCATCGGCGACTACGCCGCCAACGTGGCCAAGCGCTCGATCCCGCTGTCGCTGGTCGCGCCGATCGCCCCGACCACCGGGTTGGGCTATCTGGCGGAACTGGCTGCCGGCGAAGTGCGTGAAGTGCTGCTGGCCTATCGCGACCGCGACGCCGAGCGCGCGTATCAGGTGTGGAAGGACGACGCGCTGCTGGATGAGGCCTATACCGGCTACTTCCGCCAACTGCTCACCTACATGATGGAAGACCCGCGCAATATCACGCCGTGCACGCATCTGCTGTTCATGGCCAAGAACATCGAGCGCATCGGCGACCACGCCACCAATATCGCCGAGAACGTGTGGTTCCAGGTGCATGGCGAACCGCTCACCGCGCAGCGCAGCAAGCGGGATTTCACGTCGAATCCGGAAATGACGAAGCTGGGTGATCGGGAGTAAGAGCCGCCCCCTCACCCCAACCCTCTCCCCCGGCAGAGCCAGGGGAGAGGGAGCCGACAGAGGCAGCTTCAGTACTTCGAACTTGCGTAACCTAGCTCCCTCTCCCCTGGCTCCGCCGGGGGAGAGGGCTGGGGTGAGGGGGCGCTCGCGATTACTCAGCGCCCGCCAACTTCAACCCCACCACCCCCATCAAGATCATCCCCACACACGCCAGACGCATCGGCGTGGCCGGATCCTTGAACAGCACGATGCCGAAAATCACCGCACCCGCTGCGCCAATACCGGTCCACACCGCATAAGCGGTACCGATAGGCAGATGCTTCGAAGCCATCGCCAGCAGCACGACGCTCACGATCATCGCAGCCACCGTTCCCACGGTCGGCCAGAGACGAGTGAAACCTTCGGTGTATTTGAGGCCCATCGCCCAGACGATTTCAAACAGGGCGGCGGCAATCAGGAGTATCCACGACATGATGGAGAACCTCTGTATCGAATACAGGGTCGTCCCCGTGGAATGGTGCAGCTGCCGGGGTCGTCCCCGGCGCAGACAGCGAGTGCTGTCGAAGTGCTTATTTTAGCAGCAGCGACGTCCTGCCAGGTGCGGCAAGACGTCGCCATGCGCCTTACCAGCCTTGGGGGTTATGCCCCGCGGCGCGCGCCTCGCGGCGAATCCGCATGCCACGCGCGATACCGTAGACGCTGATCAGCACCCAGGCCAGCTCCATGATGAATGCGGACGTGTTGAAGCTGCCGAAAATCAGCGAAACGATGACGCCGCCCGCACCCAAGGCATTCATCAACTGATAGATCAGTCCGTTGCCGTGGATCTTGTGGGCCTGCAACAGCAGATAGGCCAGCAGTACCAGCAAGACGCCGATATAACCGACCCAGTCGTGCCACATGATATTGCTCATCGGAGTCCTCCACGTTGACGCAATGCCTCAAACAGCACGACACCGGTGGCCACCGACACGTTGAGGCTTTCCATGCTGCCGGGCATCGGGATCTTGGCAACGAAATCGCAGGTCTCGCGCGTCAGGCGACGCATGCCCTCGCCTTCGCTGCCCAACACCAGCGCCACCGGCCCCTTCAGGTCGATGCTGTAGATCGATGTATCCGTATCGCCGGCCAGGCCGGTGAGCCACACGCCGGCGTCCTTCAAGGTGCGCAACGTGCGCGCAAGATTGGTCGCGGCAATCAGCGGTACACGGTCGGCACCGCCGGCCGAGGCACGACGCACGACCGGCGTCAAACCCACGGCGCGATCTTTCGGCACGATCACCGCGGTGACACGCGCCGCCGCCGCGCTACGCAGGCATGCACCGAGATTGTGCGGATCGGTGACGCCGTCCAGCACCAGCACCAGCGCCTCGTTGCCGGCCTGTTCAAGCAGATCGGGCAGATCCGACTCGGCCGCCATCGGCGGCGCCTCGTAACGGGCGATCACACCTTGATGGCGCGCTTCGCCGGCCAACTTGTCCAACTGCTCGCGCGGACGATGATGCACGACGATCTGCAGCGACCGCGCACGCTCGACCAGCTCCTGCACGCGCGGATTGCGCTGGCCGTTTTCCACCAGCACTTCACGCACGCGCTCGGCGTCGTTGTTGAGTGCACCTTCCACCGGATTGATTCCGGCGATCCAACTATCGCTCATCGCTTGCCTTTGGGTTTGCCCGGGCGCTTGGCCGTCTTGGACTTGGTCGTTTGGGGTTTGATCGAGGCCTTGGCGCCTCGTGAAGCGTTCGACTTGCTGCCCTTCCTGGGTGCGGAACGGCCGGCATTATCGCGCGTCGGTGCCGGCGAGGCACCTGCGCCATGCGGCTTGGGCAGCGAGTAACGCTCGCCCGCGGCGGCGTAGTCGTAGGCACGCGTGGGCGTGGTCACGGGCGGCTTGGCGGCCGCACCCGGCGGCACCAGACGGAAATCGATCTTGCGATCCTCCAGGCTGGCCCGCAGCACCTGTACCCGCACGTGATCGCCCAGGCGGAACTGCACGCCGCTACGTTCGCCCTTCAACAGATGGCGCACCGGATCGAAATGATAGTAGTCGTTGGACAGCTGACTGATATGCACCAGCCCCGACACTTTCGATTCGTCCAGCTCGACGAACAAGCCGAAAGACGTCACACCGGTCACCGTGCCGTCGAATTCGCTGCCGACATGCTTGGACATCCACGCGCATTTGAAACGCTCGTCCACGTCACGCTCGGCTTCCTCCGCACGACGCTCGCGCTGCGAGCAATGCACCGCCATCGCCGCCATGTCGGTGGCCGAGTAGCTGTAGTTGGCCGGCTTGCCGCCGGTCAATGCATAACGAATCGCACGGTGCACCAGCAGATCGGGATAGCGACGAATCGGCGAAGTGAAATGCGCGTAGGCTTCCAGCGCCAGGCCGAAGTGACCGCGGTTGTCCGGCTGATAGGCCGCCATGCTCTGCGAGCGCAGCAGCACCGACTGGATCAGCTCGCGCTCGGGCCGATCATGGACCTTGCGCAGCACCGCAGCGTAGTCGCCTGGCGTTACCTGGTCGACCGGCGGCATGCGCAGCTTGAACTCGCGCAGAAACTGCTGCAGGTCTTCGTATTTTTCGGCCGGCGGCGGTTCGTGGGCACGGAACAGCGCGGGAATCTTTTTCTTTTCCAGGAACAGCGCCGCCTGCACGTTGGCGGCGATCATGCATTCCTCGATCAGCTTGTGCGCATCGTTGCGTTCGGTCGCACCGGCGGAAACCACATCGCCCGTCTGGTCGAGGCGGAACTTCACTTCCGGCGTTTCGAAATCGATCGCGCCACGGCGCTTGCGCTGCGCGGCCATTGCCTTGTAGAGCGCGTGCAGGTTTTCCAGCTGCGGCAGGACATCGGCCACTTCATGGCGCGCATCAGCATCCTGCAGACCGACCACCTGCCACACCTTGTCGTAAGTCAGGCGCGCATGCGAAAGCATGACGGCGTCGTAGAACTTCGACTTGATCACTTCGCCCTCGGCGCTGACCTGCATATCGCAGACCATGCACAGACGTTCGACATTCGGGTTCAACGAGCAGATGCCGTTGGAGAGGGTCTCCGGCAACATCGGCACGACAAAACCAGGGAAATACGTCGAGGTACTGCGCTCGTAGGCTTCCTTGTCCAGCGCATTGCCGACTCGCACATAGTGCGACACGTCCGCAATGGCGACGATCAGGCGGAAACCGCCGCCACGGCGCGGTTCGGCATAGACCGCGTCATCGAAGTCGCGCGCGTCGGCGCCGTCGATGGTCACCAGCGGCAATTTGCGCAGGTCGACGCGGCCTTCGCGCTCGGCGGCGGTCACCTGCGGCTCCACCTGCGCGGCGTCGCGCAAGACCTCGGCCGGCCATTCGTGCGGCAGGTCGTGGCTGGCGATCGCCATTTCGACCAGCAACGATGGCTGCAGCCGTTCGCCTAGTACGGTCAGGATCGTGCCGAGCGGACCACGATAAGGCGTCGGCGGATCGGTGATTTCCGCCACCACGATCTGCCCCGACCGCGCGCCCTGCTCTTTGCCCGGCGGAATCATGATGTCCTGATGCAGCCGCCGGTCGTCCGGCGCCACCAGGGTCACGCCATTGTCGACCACCACGCGGCCCACCAATCGGGGCGAGCGTCGCTGCAGCACTTCGACGATGGCGCCCTGCTTGCGCCCGCGCCGGTCCACGCCGACCACGCTGGCAAGCACGCGGTCGCCGTGCAGCACTGTCCGCATCTGCTGCGGCGAGAGATAAAGATCCTCGCCGCCCTCTTCGGGGCGCAGAAAGCCGTAGCCTTCGGCATTGGCCAATACGACGCCGCGAATCAGGTCCAGCTTGACTACGGGCGCATAACCGCCGCGACGTCCAAGCAACAGCTGGCCATCGCGCACCATGGCATTCAAGCGCTTGCGCAAGGCATTGAGCGACTCCTCGTCGTCCAACTGCAGCGCTTCGGCCACGCGCGCCTCGGTCAGCAATTCGCCGCGCTCTTCGAGCAGCGCCAGGATCGCTTCACGGCTGGGAATCGGACGCTCGTAGCGTTGTGCTTCGCGCTCGGCATGGGGGTCGCTGACGACCCCGACCGGCTTGCGTGCTGCCTTGGGATGGGCGCTTTTGGGTGCCGCCGGTACCTCCGACCGCGACGAAGCCTTGGGCTTGGTGCGGCTCGGCTGGGGTTCCTTGGTTTTCTTGGTCACTAATCCGCCTTGGATAGGGCACTCTTCGGTAGGAAACGAAGCATGCAATGAAAAAAGAATGAAAGAATAGTTGACAAGAACCGGGCCGCTACCTAATCTACGCGGCTCACGCAGCCCGAAAGGCTTGTGAACCACCTGCCCAGGTGGCGGAATTGGTAGACGCACTAGTTTCAGGTACTAGCGGGTAAAACCGTGGAGGTTCGAGTCCTCTCCTGGGCACCAATTGTAAACGAAGCCCGCAGCGATGCGGGCTTCGTTGTTTTTGGGGTTCACGTGGATGGCGGGCCTTTGAGCTCGACCATGTTGCCTTCAGGATCGAAGGTGTAAATCGACGGCCCTTCGCCCTGCGCGCCATAACGCGAACCGATATCGCCGACGCGCGCACCGTGCGCCTGCAGATGCGCAACGATCGATGCTTCGTCGTAGCCATCCACGCTCAGGCACAGGTGGTCCATATTGTGTTTTTCGCTCTCCGGCCCGGCGCCGCCCAGACGTCCGAGCTTGCTATCTATATCCACCAGATCGATCAGGGAGCGGCCGGCACGCAATTGCACCAGACCGATCTCGTCCTGCCGCCGCTCCTCGGTGCAACCGAGCACTCCGCAGTAGAAGGCCTGGACCTTGGCCACATCGCGCACGCGTAAAACCACGTGGTCGATGTGCTCGATGCTGAATGGGGGTTTGGGCATGGCTGGGGTCGCCTGCTGGGGGCCTTGGAGGCTATCAAAGTGTGGGTCTCAAGGTGAAAGCGACCCTGGGAATTCAGGAAAAGCCGGCTAGCTTGTAGGAGCGGCTTCAGCCGCGACCCACGCCTGCGTCAAGGCTTGTCGCGACTGAAGTCGCTCCTACAAGGGATGGCTAGCCACCGGGATAATGAAACGCCGAGGGAGAGGCCTTATAATCCGCCTTTCGCAAGCTCGCGGTGGGAGAAGCGGGGTGACCCGCTGCCGAAGGCGCAACGCCCGTAATCGCTCAGGCTCCCATACCACCGCGCGCGAACACTCTGGAGAGACCGGTTAAATCCGGCGCCGAAGGGGCACGAAGCGCGAGCTTCCAAACTCTCAGGCAAAAGGACAGAGGGGCGCCCCGCGTACGGCACGTGCGCTGTTTTCGGATGCCCTAATCCTCATGAGCCAGAACTCCACCCCTTCCCTGCGTGAGCTCGAGCACCACGGCGCGTTCATCGAACGTCATATCGGCCCCAACGATGCCGAGATCGCGCTGATGCTGCGCGCCGTCGGCTACGACTCGCTCGATGCGATGACCGATGCGATCGTGCCGGGCAAGATCAAGTCGCCCGCGCCGCTGGCCTTGCCGCAGTCGGTCACCGAAGAACAGGCGCTGGTCAAGATTCGCGCGATCGCCGACAAGAATCAGGTGTTCCGCAGCTTTATCGGCCAGGGCTACTACGGCACGCTGACGCCGAACGTCATCCTGCGCAATATCCTCGAGAACCCGGCGTGGTACACCGCCTATACGCCGTACCAGGCGGAGATCTCGCAGGGTCGCATGGAAGCGCTGATCAACTTCCAGACGATGGTCGCCGATCTCACCGGCATGGACATCGCCAATGCATCCCTCTTGGACGAAGCCACCGCCGCGGCCGAAGCGATGACCCTGGCCAAGCGCTCGGCCAAGTCGAAGTCGAACGTGTTTTTCGTATCCAAGGACGTCCATCCGCAGACGCTCGAAGTACTGCATACGCGCGCCGACGGCATCGGCATCGAGCTGCATGTGGGCGAGGACAGCGATGCGCTCAACGTCGACAGCTTCGGCGCCCTGCTGCAGTACCCCAATACGTTCGGCCAGATCAACGACTACAAGGCGCTGACCGATGCCGTGCACGCACGCGGCGGCCTGGTCGCCGTTGCCACCGACCTGCTCGCGCTCATCCTGATCGCCTCGCCGGGCAGCTGGGGCGCGGACATGGTGGTCGGCAACAGCCAGCGCTTCGGCGTGCCGTTCGGTTTCGGCGGCCCGCATGCTGCCTACCTGGCCTGCCGCGATGCGTACAAGCGCTCGATGCCGGGCCGCCTGATCGGTGTCTCGGTTGACGCCGAAGGCAAGCCGGCCTATCGCCTTACCCTGCAGACTCGCGAGCAGCACATCCGCCGCGAAAAGGCCACTTCGAACATCTGTACCGCGCAGGTGCTACTGGCCGTCATGGCCAGCACGTACGCCGTGTATCACGGTCCGGATGGGCTGCGTCGCATTGCGCACCGCGTGCACCGCATGAGCGCGATCCTCGCCGCAGCGCTGCGCAAGCAGGGCATCACCGTCGGTCCCGATTTCTTCGACACGCTGCATATCGTCGATGTCGATGCCGCGGCGATTCACGCCAAGGCACAGGCGGCCGGTATCAACCTGCGTGCCATCGATGGGCGCAGCCTGGGCATCAGCCTGGACGAAACCGCGACCCGCGCCGACCTGGTCGCGCTGGCCGGTATCTTCGGTGCCAAGCTGGACGATATCGATGCGCTCGATGCCGCCACGCCGGACGCCCTGCCCGCCGCGCTGCGCCGGCAGAACGCCTTCCTCGAACATCCCGTGTTCAACACGCATCACAGCGAACATGAATTGCTGCGCTATCTGCGCTCGCTGGCCGACAAGGACCTGGCGCTGGATCGCACGATGATCCCGCTGGGTTCGTGCACGATGAAGCTCAACGCCACCGCCGAGATGATCCCGGTGACTTGGCCGGAGTTCGCCAATATCCATCCGCTGGCGCCGGCGAACCAGGCACAGGGTTACCAGCAACTGATCGACGAACTCGAAGCCATGCTGGTCGAATGCACCGGCTACGACGCGGTCAGCCTGCAGCCGAACTCCGGCGCGCAGGGCGAATACGCCGGCCTGCTGGCGATTCGCGCCTATCATCGCTCACGCAATGAAGGCCATCGCGATATCTGTCTGATCCCCGAATCGGCACACGGCACCAATCCGGCCTCCGCGCAGATGTGCGGTATGACCGTCGTGGTGACCAAGTGCGACAGCAACGGCAATGTCGATCTCGATGACATCCGCGCCAAGGCCGAGAAGTATTCCGACCGCCTCGCCGCGCTGATGATCACCTACCCGTCCACGCATGGCGTGTTCGAGGAAGACGTGGTCGCGATCTGCGACATCGTTCACCAGCATGGCGGCCAGGTCTATACCGACGGCGCGAACATGAATGCGCTGGTCGGCGTGGCCAAGCCCGGCAAGTGGGGCTCGGACGTGTCGCATCTGAACCTGCACAAGACCTTCTGCATTCCGCATGGCGGCGGTGGCCCGGGCGTGGGCCCGTGCGCGGTGAAGTCGCATCTGGCGCCGTTCCTGCCGCGTACGCTTGGTGGCGAAGGCAATGTCGGCATGGTCAGCGCCGCCAGCTTCGGCAGCGCCAGCATCCTGCCGATCAGCTGGATGTACATCACGCTGATGGGCACCGAAGGCCTGCGCAAGGCGACCCAGGTCGCGCTGCTCAACGCCAACTACATCGCCAAGCGCCTGGAAGCGCATTTCGAGACGCTCTACACCGGTCGTAACGGTCTGGTGGCGCACGAGTGCATTCTCGATCTGCGTCCGATCAAGGACGCCACCGGCATCAGTGCCGAGGACGTCGCCAAGCGCCTGATCGATTTCGGCTTCCACGCACCGACACTGAGCTTCCCGGTGGCCGGCACCTTGATGGTCGAGCCGACCGAAAGCGAATCGCAGCACGAGCTCGACCGCTTCATCGACGCGATGATCCAGATCCGCGACGAAATCCGCGCGATCGAAAACGGCAACCTGGATCGCGAAGACAACCCGCTGCGCAACGCACCGCATACGGCCACGATGGTTACCGCCAGCGAATGGACCCATGCATACCCGCGCGAGCTGGCCGCCTTCCCGCTGCCGAGCCTGAAACTGCAGAAGTATTGGTCGCCCGTCGCCCGTGTAGATAACGTTTACGGCGACAAGAACATCATGTGCGCCTGCATTCCGGTGGATGCCTATAAGGAAGAAGCCGAGGCTTGATATAAGCGGCCTCGTCTGAAAAAGCCCCGCATTGCGGGGCTTTTTTTATCGAATGGATTTTCCATTTCTAATTAGAAAATCTAAACTTCACATTCTTGCGCACATTATCGGCATTATTCCGTCGACTTATTTCGATTGAAATACCCCGTCACACTTTCACATTCGTTACCGCTTCTACATTGGGACCTCGGCGTTCATGCGCCGGCGGAACAGGGGTAACGCGCTGCGCATATCGCCGGCGCGCTTCATGGACGACTTCCCTTTCTGTAAGGAGTCGTAGCAATGATGAAGTTCAGTTCGAGATTCAGAGCAGGTAGCTACCTGCTCGCCGCTCTGTGCATCATAGGCTCGGCCGTGTTCGGCGGCGAACACGCACAGGCGGCGGATGCCGCGCAATTGACGACTGTAGGCCAGCTCAATGCAGCGCAAAAGCCTCAAGGCGTACCCGACGATTATGTCGTCACGCCCAATGGCTATTTTTCGGCAAGCTGTGTAGTGACCGTACACAAGGGCGATCAACTTCAGGCCAATGGCATGATCCAGCGTGCCACCGGTGCGCTGGAAAAGCCCGCGCAATGTACGCAGCCCAATTTCACCCTGCAAGGTGACCGTGTCGAAGCCAACGGGCAGCGTTCGCTGAGTTCGCTCAAGCGTCGCACGCCACCGCCCGAGCAAAGCGGCTGGGTACAGGCTGCCAATTACGCCAGCTCCACCCCGATCGGCCGCATCGTGGCTACGTGGACGGTACCCTCGCAGCCGTCCAATCGAGGCAACCAGGTGATCTACTTCTTCCCGGGCCTGGAGCAACTGCCGAACGTGCAATCGATCCTGCAACCGGTGCTGGGCTGGAACGGCTATGGCGACAAAGCCTGGACCCTGGCGAGCTGGAATTGCTGCGTGGACGGCACGACTTTCCACAGCGATCCGATTTCGGCTCGCGCTGGCGATGTCGTGGTCGGCGACACCTATTCCAACTGCGGCCCCGGCGTAGCGTGTTCCAGCTGGAATATCGATTCGCGCGATACCACCACCGGCCAGACCAGCACACTGACCACCAATCCCTATGCCGATCTCACCTGGGTATTCGGCGGCGTGCTCGAGGTCTACAGCGTCGCCACATGCAATCAATATCCAGGCGGCCCGATAACCTTCAGCAATATCCAGGTCTATGACCGCAACAACAACCGCGTATCGAATCCGCCCTGGCAGGGTTCGGATACGTCGGGCATCACTCCGCAGTGCAATTACGGCCTGCAGACGACGGCTACTACCGCCACGCTTTCGTACTGAGAGCAACCGAAAAAAAATCGCCCCGGTAGCAACCGGGGCGATCTCTCTTTCAACGGCTAAAAGCAACCTCACTTTCTCATCGTCATCCCGGCGTAGGCCGTGATGATGAGCAGGAAGTGATTCGAGGTATGAAGTTAAGCACCGTGCTTCTTCAACCACGCATCGATGGCGGGCAGGCGCTCGTTGCGCACCTTGATGCGGTACTGGATATTGGCAACGGTTGTATCAGCGCTGCGGCGCGAACTGGCGGCGATGTACTTGTCGGCAAACGCCTTGACCTTGTCGATCGTGGCCGGATCCAGCGAACGGCTCGCGAGCATGGGGTAGTAACGCGCGGTGGAGGTGGAGTCCACCTTCTTGTCGACTTGATCCTTATGGGCCACGGCAAAATCGAACGCCATCTCAGGATGCGTGCCTGCCACCGCACCGATCATGCCGCTGCTATTGGTCGCGCCCGGCTCGTCGGTCAACGCCAGATCCAGTGCACGCTGTGCGAGTGCCTTGTCACGCGCAACCGACAGCAACGCGTAGAGCTGATCCTTGACCAGCGGCGTCTTCTCGGCCTGGGCCATCGCATGCAAGCGGTCCCAGGTAGCCGCGTCCGCGTTCCTGGCAACCACGCCAAGAACGGTCCTGCGCAGCGCGGCAGGCATGGCCGACGGGTCCTTGTCCATCGCGTTGAAGCGGCGATTCGCTTCCTTGACCACGGCCGGATCGCCCAGCGAGCCGAGCGTGCCGATCAGATCGTTACGCAGGACTTTTACCGGATCGGGCTCGCCCGCCTTTGCTTCCCAACCCACGCGGGCGAACACCGGCTGCAGGCGCGCGATAGCGAACTTGCGGAAAGTCTGCTGTCGCGCATTGTCGCCCTGGTAGTAGCCGTCCAGCGACGACAGATCGCCCGCGATGTTCTCCCAGATTTGCGGATCGGCGGTGACCGGCGTGGCTTGTGCCAGATCGAGGACATCCGATGCCGGCTGCAGGCCGGCCATGCCCAGCGCCCAGGTGTCGTCCATCACGCCGAGCTGGTCGATCGGAGCGAGCTTGGTGAAGGCATGCTTGATCGCGTCGAACTGCGCGCTGCCATACAGCGTGCGGTAGTAGCCGCTCTGTCCTGCGTTGACGATCACCAGATCGCAACCCGGCACCTCCAGCGTAGCGTGGCCATCGACCAGGGCACGTGCAGGCTCGCCGGTCAGCGTCTTGGCAATGACCGGCACGTGCCAGGACAGCGGTTTCTTGTCCGGACGGTCGCGGGTGAATTCGGTCTGAGTCAGCTTCACCGTGGTCTTGCCATTGCTGCATTGCACCGAGTCGACCTTGATCATCGGGATGCCCGGCTGCAAGGTGAAATCGTGCGCGATCTGCGTCACCGGCTTGCCCGGCGCGGCCGCCTCGACTTCGCGCCACAAATCATCGGACACGGTATTGCCGTAGGCATGCGCCTTGATATAACGACGCACGCCGTCGCGCCACGCATCGGAGCCGACGTAACCTTCGAGCATGCGGATCACCGACTCGCCCTTCGAGTACGTGATCGCGTCGAAAGCCTGGCTAGCCTGCTCGACGGTATCGATCTGCTGCACCACCGGGTGCGTGGTAGCGATCGCGTCGCGATTCATCGCGGCCTCGCGCACGCCGACCGCTTCGAGCGCGGTATTCCATTCCGGATGCAGCTTGGCGGTGGTGCGGCCTTCCATCCACGAAGCGAAACCTTCGTTGAGCCACAGGTTGTCCCACCAGCGCATGGTCACCAGATCGCCAAACCACTGGTGCGCCATCTCGTGCGCCTCGACCGAGAACACGCCCTGCTTGTCCGCCTGGGTCGACACGGTCGGGTCGAGCAGCATCGAATATTCAAAGGTGAAGATCGCACCCCAGTTTTCCATCGCGCTGAAGAACTGGCTGCTACCCGGCGCGGCGATATTGTCGAGCTTGGGCAGCGGATACGGGGTGCCGAAATAATCGTTGTATTCGGCCAGGATCAGCTTGGCCGAATCCAGCGCAAAACCAGCCTGCGACGACGCGCCTTTCTGGGTGATGACACCGACTTCGGTGTTGCCGGCCATGGCGGTCGCACGATCGAACTCGCCCAGGCCGAAGAACAGCAAATAGGTCGACATCTTGGGCGACTGCGCGAAATCGACCGTGACTAGCCCATTGCCCGCATCGGTCTTCTTGGCGATCGGCATATTGCTTACGGCCATCTGCGTCGACGGAACGGTCGCGTGCAGCGCAAAGGTCGCCTTGTAGTTGGGCTCGTCCCACGACGGAATAAAACGGCGCGCATCGGAATTTTCGAACTGCGTATAGAGCGCGCGCTTCTTGCCGTCCTTGTTGTCATAGTCGAGCGCGAACAGGCCATTGGCCTGCGTTCCGATCTTGCCGGTGTAGCTCATCGCCAGCTGGTATTCGCCCTTGGCCACGGGCTTGGCAAACGTGAACGTCGCCGTCTGGTTTTCCGCGTCGATGCTGACCTTGGGGGCCGCCAATGCCTTGCCCTTGACTGGCGTCAATGTCACCGACGAAAACGTCATGTCGATCGCGTTGAGGGTAATGCTGGCAGTGGGCTGCAGTACATCGACCGTCACTGTCACCTTGCCGTCGAAACTCAGCGCCTCGGCATGCGGCGTAACGGCCACGTCATAGTGCGTGGGACGTACGGTGCGCGGCAACTGCGTGGTGGCCTGCTCGGCGGCAACCGGTGTCGCCGCTTGCGCGACTGCAGGAAATAACGGTGCGCCCGCCAGCGCCAGGACTATCGCGGAAACCAGGTAACTACGACGCATGATGACCCCTCTTAATTTTTTTACGATCGAACAACGGGACTGAACTGGTGGAGCATGACCGATTCGCCCGCGCCAGCCATATGCCATTCGCTTGCTCGTGCGGCTTTTCCATAGGTCGCCGCGCGGGTACATTCGTTGCATCAGCACGGAGAATCTATTGAACACCCCCCCATCGAACGGCAGCCTGGTCTGCGTCGGCATCGGCATCACCCTGGGCGCCCACATCAGCCCCGTGGCCCGTAGCCATATTCAACATGCCGACGTGGTCTTTACCGGGGTTTCCGATGGCGTGGTGGAGTTGTGGCTACAAGAGATGCATAAGGACGTGCGAAGCCTTCAATCGCTCTATGGCGAGGGCGTGCCGCGCATGGACACTTACCGGCGGATGGTGGAAACCATGCTGGCCGAAGTCCGGCTTGGCAAACGCGTCTGCGGCGTGTTTTACGGACACCCCGGGGTGTTCGCCTGGGCACCGCACAAAGCCATTGCCCAGGCGCTGCAGGAAGGCTATCGGGCGCACATGGAGCCGGGCATATCCTCCGAGGACTGCCTGTATGCCGACGTCGGTATCGACCCGGGCAGCGTCGGCTGCCAGCACTACGAAGCCAGCCAGTTCATGGTCTACCGGCGCCGGATCGACCCCAGTGCCTGGCTGGTGCTATGGCAGATCGGGCTGGCCGGGGATCGCTCGTCCACACGCTTTGCCACCGGGCCGGCCTACCGGCAATTGCTGGTCGAAGTGCTGGCAAGGGACTATCCGCTCGACCATCAGGTCATCCTTTACCAGGCAGCCACCCTGCCCATCCAGAAGCCACGCATCGAACGGCTGGCGCTCAACGACCTGCCGGGGGCGAGCACAGGCATGGGGGATACGCTGGCCATCCCTCCCTTCGGCCCGATGCAGCCCGACCTGGCGGTTCGTGCCCGACTGGAGGCATTGGATCGTCCGCTGGTCAACGAATAAACAGACAATACCGTTCAGAAAAGCAATCGGTCTATTACTTTTGAAATCGTCGATATAACCAGCTGTATGGCGATATGATGTGGGCTTGCCAGGCACCAGGCGGCTAAATGCGGCTATGCTGCAAGTACAAGCGGCTCACTAAAAAAGCCAGCTATCAGGGGGATAGTTTCATGTCGAATGTCATTGAGTTTCTGGAAAAACTGGGCCAGGACGCGCAGCTGCGCGATGCCCCGCAGGAAGAGCTGGCCGCGGCATTGGCCGAGGCACAGGTAGAAGCCCCGTACTGCTCGGCCATCCTTGCCAAGGATGCCTCGCAACTGCAGGACCTGTTGGGCCTGCGCCCGATGCTCTACGTGCTGATGCCAGCCGAAGAAGAGGAAGAAGAGGATGGAGAAGATGAGGAAGAACATGAAGAGGAACCCGGGTCCGTTCTGGCACCTGGTTCCGAACGCTTGATCGCCACTGCTTCGACCTGATCGACATACCCTGAGGTCACGGCAGGATGCCCTGGCGTTCATTCCGCGGAATCATCTTGGCGCTGTGCCTCGTCGTGGGCTCGGCGCAAGGTTCTGTGCTTACGCCAAACGATCTCGCGCAGCAATTGCTCGAAGCGGACAGCATCAAGACGTCGCGGCACGACGAATTCCTGCGTCTGCTCTACCAGCTCGACAATCAAGTATCGAAACTCACCCCCAGGCAGCAGTGGCACCTGCGCTACCTGCACGCTTGGCAAGTAGTGTTCAACGGCCAATATCCGGAAGCGAGCGCGCTGTTGAACGACATCATCGAGCGCTCCGATGACACGACACTGCGTTTTCGTGCCAATGCCACCATCATCAATGTCCTGGGGGTTACGCATCGTTACGAGGACGCGTTCCGGCATCTGAACCAGCTGGTGGACGACCTGCCGCAGGTCACCGACAAGGCTGCGCGTTATCAAGGCCTGGGCGAAGCGGCGCAGCTGTTGATCTTCGCCGAACAGTACGACCAAGCCATCGGTTACGCCGATGAAATGCTGCAGGACCTGCCCGCGGGCGAGAACGTCTGCAAAGCGATGTACTTCAAACTGCATGCCGAGTTTCGGGGCGGCATGCCGCAATCGGGCGACCCGCCGTTCCAGGAGGGAATAAGTGCCTGCCTGGCCGGAAAAGAGCCACTGTTCGCCGATGCCTTACGCACCGACATCGCCACGCTTGAAATCGCGCGCAATCACCCTGCCCAGGCAATCGCGATACTCAAGGATCATTATCAGGATGTGCTGGGTTACAACTATTCCGCCCTGACCATGCAGTTCAATGCGCTGCTCGCCAAGGCCTATTGGCGTGCGGGCAATACCGAGGAAACCGAGAAATACGCCAACGCTGTCATCTCCGGCGCGATCCCGAACGAGTACACCGAGCCGCTGAGCGCCGCCTACTCGCTGCTTTATCAAATCGAAGCCAAGCGCGGCAATTCGCATGCGGCGCTCGATTATCACGAAAAATACATGGCGGCCGACAAGGGCTATCTCAACGACGTCACCGCGCGCACGCTGGCTTATCAGATCGTCAATCAGCAGCTCAAGGCGCGCAAGCTCGAAGTCGAAGCGTTGAACAAGCGCAATCAGATCCTGCAGCTTCAGCGCGCGCTCGATCATAAAGCGGTCGAGACAAGCCGGCTCTACATCCTTTTGCTGATCACCATCCTGGCCTCGATCGCCCTGCTGCTCTACCGGATCAAGCGTTCGCAGCTGCGGTTCATGCGCCTGGCCCGGCAGGATGGCCTGACCGGTATTTTCAATCGTCAGCATTTCGTCGAAGAAGCCACCAACGTTTTGCGGCACTCGGAACGCAGCCACCGTCCGGCCTGCCTGATTCTGATCGACCTGGATCATTTCAAGCAGATTAACGATACGCACGGGCATGCGGTGGGCGACCAGGTCCTGCAAAACGCGGTGACCGCGTGCAGACAGAACCTGCGCCAGGGCGACGTTTTCGGTCGTCTGGGCGGCGAAGAGTTCGGCATCCTGCTGCCCGACTGCGTTGCGGCCACCGCCTTCGATCGCGCCGAACATCTCCGCAAGGCGATCGCCGCGACCCCGGTGGAAGCGGACGATAGCCATGTCGCCATCTCGGCAAGCTTCGGCGTGTCCTCCACCGAACGGGCCGGACACGACTTGCAGCGATTGCTGGTCGACGCCGACCATGCGCTCTATCGCGCCAAACACAGCGGACGTAACCGCGTGGAGTCCGGCGGTGCCGACGACTCGGTCATGCCCAGTGCGCCTGCCGATGCAAGCAAGCGCAAAGTCGATCCGGACATGTCCAATGCATCCTCGCTGGCGGAGCCTGCAAGCTAAACCTGCAGGCTCCATCCATCTGGCTTAGAACGTTACAGTCAAGCTCATCCGCGCCGCCTGGTCTTTCGCGTGACTACCGAACTGCCCCTGATAACTCGTATCGACGGTCACGCTGCGGCTGAGCGGAAAGCTCAGGCCGAAGGTTGCCGCCGCTGCATTCTGCGCCACTGGCACGCCGTCGACGGTGAAGGCATTGAGACCGCCGCTGACAAAACGCTCGGTGCTGGTGCTTTGCGTATCGCCCCAGGCATGCTGCCACCCCAGGCCCGCATATGCCCGCAAGCCGCCCGGCGCGAGCGCGAAGTTCACACGCAAGCCCAGGGTGGCGAACGTCTGCTGACTGGTATCGCCCTGTACGGCCAGGGCCGCGCTGCTGCCCGACTCGGCAAAGGCATCGGACTTGATCCGCACGTGGGCCAGATTGAGGTAAGGCTCAAGCGAGGTGCTCTGGCCGATCGCGAAGCGATAGCCGCCGTCGATATACGCCTGCGCGGTATTGGCATCGTAGCGTCCGGCATTGGCAGCGACGAACTGCCCGAAGGCGATATGACGCGTGCTGTCCACCTGCTGCCAGGCGTAATCCACGCCGCCTTGCAGCTGAAAGCCGCCGCTGTTGACGCTGCCGTAAAAGCCCAGGTGCGTCGAGGTCGCATGCGCCGATGAGCCGATATCGTCCACACGTATGGACGTCTGTCCGCGTCCGGCAACGGCACCGAGGCGAGCGTTGCCGCCGATACCAAGATCCGCACCGATCAGCAGACCGCTACCGTTTGCCTGCAAACGCGAAGCATCGCCATCGGCATCGTGATCACCCCAATGTCCCCATGCGGCAGTCCACGCTGTAACACCGTTTGCATCGCTGGCCTGTGCGCCATCGGCAGCATTCTCCTGCCCGAGCAGGTGATTGTTGACAGCGTCGCGAACGTAGCGACTGTCGTCGAACAATGCCGTCCGCGTGCTGGCATAGAGCTCACCGCTCAGCTGATTGAACGCCTGCGGCGCTGCAGCCGCCTGCAGCTGGGTCAGCGCGGTATAGACCGGACTGGCGAAGCCGAGCGTATCGGCCGAGGCTGCCGTTGCGCGCTCATTGGCGGTGCGTGCAAGGCTGACGAACTGGATATCGTTACGCTGCAGCGACAGGTTCACGCTGTTGGCCGAATACGTCAGTACCGGCGTCAGGAACGCCAGGCTCGAGGTCGCGCCCGCGAACTGGCCGCTGACACCCTGGTTCGCGGTGAGAATGGTGTAGTTGGTCAAGGGCGCCCAATTGCCTGCCTGCGCCAGCACCACCGTACTGCCATCGAGCGACGCCTTGCCGCCGATGGCAAGGCGACTGGCGGCACCCGCTGGCGTCGCGTCGATACTCAGCACGCCGTCCTTGTTCTGCGTGTAGTTGCCGGCAATGGTGAGCGTACCGATCGAGCCGCCTGGCGCGACGGTGCCGTCGTTGATCACGTTGCCTCCGATCGAGCCATGCCCCCGCAGGGTGGCACCCTGCGCAACCTGCACATCCCCGGCCACCGCCGCGGTGGGCGATGTATCGTCGCCGATCGCGAGCGTACCGGCCTGCACCAACGTGCTGCCCGTATACGTATTGATACCAGTAAGCAGCAGGTTGCCCGAGCCGGTCTTGGTGAGGCCCGCACTACCGCTGATCACCCCGCTCTGCGTCGCGGCATCGCTGCCTTCCACATCCAGCGTGGTATCGCCTTGCAGCACCATGGCGTTGGCGATGTTCACGCCCTGCGCGTAAACGATCGTCGGCGCCGCGGCCATCAAACGACCCATGCCGATGGCCTGGCTATTGGCCAGCACCAGCGTGCCGCCCGTGACCGTGGTGTCGCCGCTGTAAGTGCTGGCGCCGGATAGCGTCACCGTACCGTCGCCGATGGCCACGCTGGCAAAGTTCGAGATGGCGCCGCTGTAGCTGAAGCTGTTGCCGGTGCCTGGCGCAATGCTCAATGTGCTGCTGCCGGTACCGCCGGAGATATCGCCGTTGATCTGCGCCGCACCGCCGAGAATCTGCAGGCTGCTGTTGCCGCTGCCCAGATCGACCGCCTTGGCGCCGGCCAGGGCGCTGATCGTGCCGTAGTTGACGATCGTGACGTTGTTGGCGCCGGTGGTTATCGCCGCCTCGCTTGCACTGCCGCCCTCGATCGTGCCGCCGGCCAGGTTGGTGATGCCGAGCTTGAAGCTGGTCGCCGCTCCCGTCGCAGCGATACCCGCACCGTTCTGCCCTTTGATCAGACCGCTATTGGTGATTGTGGTGTCGCCGTAGATGCCCTGCACCGGAATCGGCGCGTCGGTCGTGGGATCCTTGTCCAGACCGGCCAGCGTGATGCCGTGGGCTACACCACCGTTGACGTTGTCGCCCTCGATAGTGCCGGAATTGACGATCGTGCCGCCGCCGACCGTCACGCCTTCGCTGACATCGTTGAATGCCTGCTTGGAAAGAATCGTCCCGGTGTTGGTCAGATGGACCAGGCCGTCGACATCCACGCCATCGCCATCGCCGGCCACGCCGTTTCCGATGATCGTGCCGTGATTGACGATGGTGACCACTTCGTTGCCGTTGAAGCCATCGATATTGATGCCCGAACCGTTATCGCCCTGAATCGTGCCACCCAGGTTATTGGTGACACTCAGCGTAAACGTGCCGTCGGTCGTGGTGTCCTTGTTGCCGCCGGTAATACCATGGCGCGCGCCCTCGATCAGACCGGTGCCCGCCACGGTCTGCGTTCCCGTGGTGGCATTGTTTACCGTAATGCCCGTGTTCGACTGCAGATCGACACCGTCGCTGCTGTCCGTGCTGCCGGGATTGTTGGTCGAACGAATGATGCCGTCGTTATTGACTACGCCATTGACGCCGGGACGAACCGCATCGGCCTCGTTAGCTTCGATCACGCCCGTTGCGGCGTTGTTGAGTACGTTGGCACCGGTCGTAATCGCATTGAAGTCGATCGCTTGCGCGCCGCCCGCCGATGCATTCAACGAAATCAGCGTGCCGGCATTGTTGAACGTGATGTTGCTGTTTTTCTTGTTCATCTGGATCACGTCGGCGTCGGCGGTCTGGATCGTCGCGCCGGCGCTGTTGGTGACCGTCAGGGTGAGCTTGCCGGTATTGTCGCGAATGCCGCGGCCCGTGCCCGTTTGCAGGATTGTGCCGTTGTTGGTCAGCGTTGCATTGCCGGTGATCGATATCGCATCCGTGGCGCCGGCCACCGAAAGCGTGCCGCCGGCATCCACCGTTCCCGTTTGACCGATCGCGAGCGTCTTGGCGTTGGGATCGGTCTGCCCGTTGGTGACTTCGAACGTCGTCGCCCAGGCGGAGTGATCTTCCAGCAAGGCGAGCAGACCAAGAAGAGCGACATACTTTTTCATGCGAGTCCCGGGCGGTGGCAAAGCCCGGCACTGTGGCAAAGGAGTGATGACAGTACGTTTACAACCAAGGTAAAGACGGCTTTACATGGATGGCTGGACGTCCATCATTGACTGGGCTGGTGTACCTGCTGCAGTGCACCGACCGTTACATGCCCTTGCCATCCGTCGAAAACGACCTCGGCAGCCTTGTCGATCTGAGCTACCACCAGTTGCACCGGAGGACACGATTGGGGATCGATCGGGTCTTTCCACGCGTCCTGCGTACCGGCCATGCAGTACGACTCCTGGTTCTTCAACGAAGCCATACCGCTTTCGTACCGCTGCTGCGCCCGCTTCGCCGCTACGGCGTCGCCATAGACCGGCTGCATCTTTACCAGTAAGGCCTGTGCCGCTTCGTGCTCGGCAGGTGTCGTTTGCTTGAGCAACGCGTTATACGCCGCGACGAAGTGCGAATCGGGCCGTTCCGCGGCCAACGAGAACCATGCCAATGCCAAGGCACGATCCGGCCGCTGGTGATCGCCATTGAGCGCCATCACCCCCAGTACGTATTGAGCAGGCTTGCTGGCCCAACTCGCCGCCGTGGTAAAGAAGCGCTTCGCCGCGCTGTATTGCTGCTCGCCGTAGCTCTGCGTGGCCAGGCAATAATAGAGGTCGGCGGGTAGAAATTTTTCCTCGCCGGGCGTGCAGCGCGTTTTAGCGAGATCCGCATCGCTGGCAACTCCCTGGATGCTGGATGCGGCAGCCGGCGTTTGCGCCATGGCCATCAGCGGCGCGCAAAGCGCGAGACCCAACATCGCCACAACGGTATAACCACGCATCGCCGTACCCCTTCCCTTGCATCGGTGCCTATCATAACGAAGCTGGCCTGAAGTGGATGACGCCATTTCGGCGTATTAATTTGCGCATGCGTATCACAGCACCATCGTCCGCGGACACTCCACGCTGTCCGCGGCCACGTTTGTCGGCCTCTGTTCGAACATGGAAATCGCATTACCAGGCCATTGGCTCGGTCGTTGCTGTCCATGCCGGTTGCATTCAACTGCCAAGGGGTCCATCGATGGTTCGCATGAAATTGCTGTTTTGTTCGATCGCGCTCGCCGCCGCGTCCTGTATCGCGCAGGCCGACGACAACGCAAGCAAGGCTTTCACCCAGCAGCAAGCTCGCGACATCATCGCCGAATCACGCAAGATCGTGACACCGAACGGCATCGATGCGTTGATCAAGGTGCAGATCAACGGTACCGAACAGTGGTTGTCGATTCGCGGCAAGGACAAGCGCAATCCGATTCTTTTGTTTATCCATGGCGGCCCGGCTTCGCCCGACATGCCATTGGCCTATACCTTCCAGACACCGTGGGAGGACTATTTCACCGTGGTGCAGTGGGATCAGCGCGGCACAGGCAAGACCTATACGGCAAACGATCCGAAGACCATCGCACCGACCCTGACGATCGGTCAGATGACCGACGACGCCGAAGCGGTCGTGCGCTATCTGCAGCAGACGTATCACAAGCAAAAAATCTTTCTACTCGGCCACTCGTGGGGCTCCGTATTGGGTGTTCGCCTTGCGCAACGACATCCGGATTGGTTCTACGCCTATATCGGCGTGGGCCAGGTGGTCAATGTGCAACAGAACGAAACCATCGGTTATCGATTCGCGCTCGATCAGGCCAAGGCAGACAACAACACCAAGGCGATCGCCGAGCTGACTCGGCTCGCCCCCTATCCCGGCAAGGAAGGCTCACTCGATATCGAACGCATCGGCACGCAACGCCGCTGGCTTTCCTACTATGGCGGCCTCGCTTATGGACGCACCAGCTACGCTTTCGATTCGAATGCCGAAGAGCTGGCTCCCGAATACAGCGACAAGGATCTGGATGCCATCGGCGCCGGCAGTCTGTTGACGCTCAATCATCTGATCAAGCCGCTCAGTTCGCTCGACCTCACCCACGACACGCATTTCGATTGCCCGGTGCTGTTGTTTACCGGACGGCACGACTATGCCGTATCGCATGAACTGGCCGCCCAATGGTTCGCGACCATCAGCGCGCCGTATAAGCGCCTGGTCTGGTTCGAAGACTCGGCGCATATGGTGATGCAGGAGCAGCCGGGGCGGTTTCTCGTCCATCTGGTCAACGATGCCCGCCCATTCGCGGTCCAGGCCGGGGATGCCGCACCGGAGGACATCGAGCAGCACTGAGCCGGCAGGCCTCTGGTTCGCCCCCCGATTTCCGGCTTTCGTCGCCATCTGGCCGGTCCTGTCGCACGGATGGTTTACCCCGTGCGACAGACGGCTATGCTCGGCAGCACATCGGGTTTCGGGGATCCACCGTGAAAAGCTTTTTCTTCGTCCTGCGCATTCTGATCGCCTGGTCGATCACTTACCTGGCCCTGGCCATTTTGTGGATCGCCCCAGGCCACAGCGACAGCGATGCGCCCTTGATAGCCTTCTGGTTATGGGTGGCTACGGCGGTCTTTGTGATCGCGGGCGCAGTGTCACACCTGCGCCGGGTACGCCTGATCACCGGCCGTATCGATGCCGGCACCCTGGGCAACCGCCAGCGGCGGCAGATCGAAATCCCGCTTGAGGCCGGTGAGGCGTTCGACCTGCTCGATGCCGCCATTCGCGAACTGCCGCGCACCGAAGAGATCGAAAGCGCCCGCGACAGCTTGCAGGTGCGTGCCAAGGTGAAGCGACCGGCGCTCTACGGGCAATGGAAATTTCTGCGACTGCCCTTCTTTGGCAACATACGTAATCAGATCCTCGCCACCGTGACGCCCATCGACGGTGCCGGCAGCGTGACCTTGATCTGCGAACCCGAGAGCGGTGCGTGGAGCGACTGGTTCCGCGTCGACGACGCCACCAATCTCGAAAATGCCGAAGCCATTACCCGCGCCATCAGCCGCCGCGTGTCCGAATTGCGGCGACGCGAACGCAGTGCCGTCGAGCAGACCTCGACCGAGAAGGAACTGGCCGTCGCCAAACTCAATTTGCTCAACGCACAGGTCGAACCGCATTTCCTCTACAACACACTGGCCAGCGCGCAGTATCTGACACGCAGCGAGCCGGCACGTGCCGACGAAATGCTTGGCCATCTGATCCAATACCTGCGTCACTCGCTACCCCGCGCCGAACAGACGCTGTCCACCTTGGGCGAGGAACTCGAACGCGCCCGTTCCTATCTGCAGATCCTGAAAATCCGCATGGGTACGCGGCTCGAACTCAAGCTGGACGTCCCCGAAAGCCTGCTGCCCACACCGCTGCCGCCGATGATGTTGCAGACACTGGTCGAGAACGCGATCAAGCATGGCCTCGAACCCAAGCCCGGCGGCGGTACCGTGTGGATCAATGCGCGGCGTGACGGCGATCTGGCGGTGATCACGGTGGCCGACGACGGTAACGGCTTCAACACAGTCGGCGGTGGTACGGGTATCGGCTTGAAGAATCTGCGCGAACGCTTGCGCCTGGTCTACGACGGGCATGCCGCACTGGCGGTGGTGGCCAATATGCCCGCCGGTGTCGCCGCAACGATCAGCGTACCCACCGATGCACAATGGATCGCCCGCCATGGTTAAGGCTGTCATCGCCGAAGACGAAGCGCTGCTGCGCGATGCGCTCCGACGCTTGCTGGAGACCGCCTGGCCAGCCCTGGACGTCGTCGCCCAATGCGAAGACGGCGCAAGCGCCTTGGAGGCCATCGCCGAGCACCGTCCGGATGTCGCGTTTCTGGATATCCGCATGCCCGGCCTGACCGGTCTTGAGGTGGCCACCGCGGCAGCGGAACTCAACCCACCGCCGCAGATCGTTTTCACCACCGCCTACGATCAATATGCGATCGACGCATTCGAACGTGGCGCGATCGACTATCTGCTCAAGCCCATTGCACCCGAGCGGCTGGCTGCAACGATACAGCGCGTGCAAACGCGTCTGGCCAGCGGACATGTCGATATCGGCAGCCTTTCCAGCCTGATTCGCCAACTGGCGGGGCACGCGACCGGCGCTAGCGCGCCACCCTTGACCTGGGTCACCGCCAGCGTCGGCCGCGAAACGCGGCTGATCATGGTCGACGACATCGCCTATTTTCGTGCCGACAGCAAATACACCGTGGCGATGACCGCCGAGGGCGAAGCGTTGCTGCGAACACCGATCCGCGAACTGCTCGCCATGCTCGACCCGCAGGTGTTCAAGCAGATCCACCGCTCGACCATCGTCAATCTGAAAGCCATTGCCTCGATCGTTCGCGACGACGGTGGCAAGGGCACGCTACGCCTCAAAGGCCGCCCGGAAACGCTGGCCGTCAGCCAGCCCTTCATGGCGATTTTTCGCCACATGTAGAGGTGCGATCATGTTCAAGTTATGGGCCATCATGTATTTCCTGCTCGCGCTCGCCGGCTGCAGCGAGGGCGATCGCAGCATCGTCACACGTTCGACCATAAACGGCGTGGACCAGATCTACAGCAAGGTACACGTACGTGCAGGCACGGCCACGTTCGAGTGCCTCGATAGCATCACCGGTAGCTGCCATTACGCCGTATTCACCTGTGCGCTGGGGCAGTGCGAAAACACGCCGGTGCGCAAGCTCGCCGTTGCGGCAGGTGCGGAGCAGGACATCCGCGACCTGCCTGGGCAATTCGAGCTGTGCGCCAGCGCCGACGACAAGCCGCTGACGATCGCATGCATGCGACCGCAGAAGGCATCGTGACGACCGATCAGCGACGTCGATTCACCGGCACGCCAGGAGACGGATCGCGCGCGCCGCGCGGCACACGCGGGCTCTTCCATGAACCGCCGCGTTCCTTTGCCTTGCGCTCTTCTTCGAGTACATCCCGGTCGAGCCCGGTACCGCCGCACTGATAGGTCGTGCCCATCATGGGCTCGGGAAACTCGCCTGAACTATCGACCGGCTCACCCGTAAAGGTCCTGCCGTCGCGATTGTCGAAACCATGATGCGGGTTTTCCTGTCCGACTCCGCTATGCCCCTGGGTATCCCCTCGCCCTTGCATCGCCAGCGTCAATCGTTCCAGTGCATCGATCGGCGCGGCCTGTCGATCTGCGTTACGCATCGCCTTCGCTCCTGAAGTTTAGGGACGAAAAGCATGTTGCCGACCGGCAAGTCAGCGCGATGTGCATGACAGCTTGCGTGGATGTAAACGGTCCACTGGGCAAGCGAACCCGACCGAAGCATTGGGCCGGGGCATTGGTATGTCCCGGTCACGGAAAATTGGTCCTATTTTTCCCGCGGAAGAACGCTTTCCATAGACCAGACGCCTGACCGGCGATCTCAGGGAAAGCCATGAGCAGCACTGTTTCATCGCAAGCCGTCCTGTCCGCCCCGCCCCTCGCACGCTCCACGCTGGCAAGCACGGCGCGCGTCCTGTTTGCCGTAACGATGATCGCGCTGGGCATCCTCGGCCTGGTCTATGGCGATTTCGCCGTGCAATGGCAACGTATCCCGATCGCTCAGCTCCCGGGCCGCGCGGTACTCGCCTACCTCAGCGCCGCCGTGGAGCTGCTGGGTGGGATAGGTCTGCTGATCGCAGGTACCAGGCCGATCGCCGCGCGTGCGCTGGTGATCTTTGTCCTGCTCTGGGCCGTGCTGTTGAAGCTGCCCGCAGTCATCGTGGTTCCGCAGATGGAGGCCACGTGGCTGGGCTTGGGCGAGATTACAGTCATCCTTGCCGGCGCCTGGGTGCTTTTCGCCTCGCACGCAAACGGTTGGGAGAGCCGACGCCTGTCGAGCCTTGTGGGAACTCGCGGCACTCGCCATGCGCGATGGCTGTTTGCCTTGAGCCTGCCGACGATCGGCCTGTCGCATTTCATCTATCTGCCGCAGACCCTTGAGCTGGTGCCCGCATGGCTCCCGTTTCCGACCGGCTGGGCCTATCTGACGGGTGCGGGCAATATCGCCGCCTGTCTTGGCATTCTGTTCGGTGTATGGCCACGGCTCGCTGCGATTCTCGAGGCGGCGATGTTGAGCATCATTACCTTGCTGGTGTGGGGGCCGGGGCTTTTTACCCACGCTGGCGATCGTATGCAGTGGACGGCGTTCGTGATCTCCGCGGCGATTGCGGGTGCGGCGTGGGTGGTGGCCGGTTCGTATCGACGCGAGTGATGCTTCATGCTGTTCGCGAAAACCGTTACGCGAACGCCACTGGATCCCGGCCTGCGCCGGGATGACGAAGGAGAGGGAACGCAGGCGTTCTGATGAAACCGCGCCTTTCCTGATCGTCATCCCGGCGCAGGCCGGACAAGCGCTTGCGCGTAGAACGCCCGTAGGGCGGCCCCGAAGGGGCGAGCGAAGCGAGTAATCCAGTGGCGAACACGTTGGGTTATCGCCGCTTCGCTGCTCCACTCCCTTGCGGCTCACCCATCGCCTGAAACAGCGCAGCCGTATCCACCAGACGTGCAGCGGTACTCTGGATCTCCGTCAACCGTGCATTCTGCATCCGTTGCTCACTGACGATCGTGGTCGGATACGACACCGCACCAAGCTTGTAGCGCGATGCATTCTCGGCAAACGATTGCTTCGCAGCATCGGACGCCGTTTGCGCCGCACGCAGCGCCGACGCGTCCTGATCCAGCGCAACCAGCGAGTCGGCGACATTCTGGAACGCGTTCAATACCGCCTGCTTGTATTGCGCCACGCTGGCATCGTAGTTGGCAATCGCAGCCTTGCGCTCGGCCATCAACGCACCGCCATGGAAAATCGGCTGCACCAGCGACAGACCCGCGCTCCAGATGCCCGATCCGCTGCCAAACAAGTTTGAATCCTTGAATGCGCCCGAGCCCATCGATGCGGACAGCGAAATCCGCGGAAACAGATTCGCCGTCGCCACACCGACCTGCGCCGATGCCGCACGCAGGGATGCTTCGGCCGCCAGCACGTCCGGCCGCTGCTGCAGCAAATCGGACGGCACGCTGACCGGCACCTCCGCAGGCAATTGCCATTGCGACAACGGCAGCACCTCGGGTGCCTGATCCGGCGTACGTCCCATCAGCGTGGCCAGCGCATGCCTTGCGCGTTGCGCTTGTGCGCGTAACGGCGGCAGGGAACCGTCCAGCGCCGCGGCATTTTGCTGTGCGGTCAGCAGATCGTCATGCGAGGCCGCGCCGAGCCGATAGGACTTGTCGACGAGATCGGCCTGCTCGTGTGCCAACGCACTCAACCGCTCCGCGGCAACAACCTGCTCGGCCAATGCCGAAGCATTCACCGCCGAAATCACGATATTGGCCGCTAGCGCACGCCGGGCGGCATCGAGTTGATAAGCCTGCAGATCGACCTGAGCCGCCGCCTGCTTCACTCCATAACGCTCGGCACCGAACAGGTCGAAGGTGTAGTTGAGACTCAACTGCCCCGCATAGACATTGTAGAGATTGGTCGGTGGCCCGAGCTCCGGCAAACCCAGTGCGCGTTGCCGACTTGCCTGCCCTTGCGCATCGAGCGAGGGAAGCATCGTATCGCCGACCTGTGCGCGAAACTGTTGATGTACCGCTTCGAGCGTATGTCGCGCTGCATCCAGCGACGGGTTGTTCTTCAGGCCTTCCTCCACCCAGCCATCGAGCGTGTCGGAACCATACAGACGCCACCACTCGGGCACGGCACGCGCGCCCTGGTTGAAGTGTTGAGCCACACCGGCGGCGTCCGCGCTAGCCGTCGGTACAGGCTCGACGGTATAGCGATCGGGTGACGGCGATACCGGCGGTTTCGTCGATGGCGCAAACGAGCAGCCTGCCAGAGCGATAGCCATCGCAAGGGTTGTCGACCGGAGGGGTAGATGCTTCATGGTGCGACCTCCCGTGCCGGTTCATCTTCACGCACGCGGAACCAGGCGGCGTAGAGTGCGGGCAAATAGAACAGCGTCAGCACCGTGGCTACCGTAATGCCACCCATCAGCGCCGTCGCCATCGGTCCGAAAAAGTTGCTGCGCAACAGCGGAATCAGGGCAAGTACCGCGGCGGCAGCCGTCAGCGTAATCGGGCGGAAGCGGCGCACCGTCGCACCGATGATGGCCTCCCAGCGCGGATGGCCGGCGGCAATATCCTGCTCGATCTGGTCCACCAGGATCACCGAGTTGCGCATGATGATGCCGAACATCGCAATCGTGCCCAGCATGGCCACAAAGCCGAACGGCTGGCCGAACAACAGCAACGACCCGATCACACCGATCAGTCCCAGCGGTGCCGTCAACACCACCATGAAGGTACGCCCGACGCTTTGCAGCTGGATCATCAGCAACGTAAGCACCGCGATCCCCATCAACGGCATCTGCGCATTGATCGAACCTTGTGCCTTCTGATTCTGCTCGACCGAGCCGCCGACCTCGATGCGGTAGCCCACCGGCAAGTGGCTGCGCACGGCATCCAGCTGCTTGTCGATATCGTTGGTCACGTCCAGTCCTTGCGCTCCGCCGCGAGTATCGGCCTGCACATTGATCGACGGCTGACGATCGCGCTCCCAGATCACGCCGTACTCCAGGCCGTAGTGCACGCGCCCGAGCTGGGACAACGGAATGGCCGCACCGCCCGGCGTGGGGATGGCCAACTGCTCGATCTGATCGGGATGAATACGCTCATTCTTCGGCGCACGAAGATCCACGGCGATCAGTTTGTCGCGCTCGCGATACTGGCTCACCGTGGTACCCGAAAGCGACATCGCCAGAAAATTGGCCACGTCCTGCGAGCTGATGCCCAACTGCCGCGCCCTGGCCTGATCGATCTCGAAACGCACCGAGCGCTCGCCCGGCTCGTCCCAATCGAACTGTACATGCGTCGTGCGACTGTCTTTGCGCATGATCGCCGCCACCTGTTCGGCAATACCGCGCACGGTGGCGATATCGTCGCCATTGACGCGGAACTGCACCGGAAACCCGACCGGCGGCCCGTTCTCGAGCCGGCTGACGCGGGTACGCACCGCGGCGAAATCGCGTTGCAGCAAGGTGTCGAGATTCTGTGCGAGCAGTTCGCGCTGCTTGACATCTTTGGCGGTGATCACGAACTGCGCGAAGTTAGGTTGCGCCAGTTGCTGATCCAGCGGCAGATAAAAACGCGGCGCACCGCTACCCACGAAGCTCACATAGTTGCTGATCTCCGGACGATCCTTGATCGCCGCCTCGAAACGCTTCACCTGGCTCAAGGTGGCATCGAACGAAGCGCCCTCGGGCAAGCGCAAATCGACCAGCAGTTCCGAGCGATCGGAGCTGGGGAAAAACTGCTTCGGCACCAGGCCGAAACCGGCCAGTGCGACCACGAACATCAACACGGTCAATCCCAGCACGGCGAAGCGATACTTCAGGCAGAAGTCCAGCCAGCCACGGAAGCGGCGATAGAACGGCGTATCGTAAATTTCGATGTCGCCTTCGTGGTGCACGATGGCAGCGGCCTTTTCACGTCGCTTTTCGTTCCAGCGATGCGGCAACAGACGCGCCCACCACTCCTCACCCGGCTTGGCACGCGCGTGATGCTCCGGCAGCATGTGATAGCCGAGCAAGGGGATCACGATTACCGCGGCCAGCCAGGACACCAGCAAGGCGATGGCCGATACCTCGAAGATCGAGCGCGTGTATTCGCCGGTACCCGACTTGGCCAGCGCAATCGGCAGGAAGCCCGACACGGTGACCAGCGTGCCGGTCAGCATCGGGAAGGCGGTGCTCGTATAAGCGAATGCCGCCGCTCGTACACGGCTCCAGCCCTGCTCCAATTTCACCGACATCATCTCGACTGCGATGATCGCGTCGTCTACCAGCAGCCCCAAGGCAAGCACCAGGGTGCCCAGCGATACCTTGTGCAGGCCGATACCGAAGATATCCATGCACAGCGCGGTCGCCGCCAGCACGAAGGGAATCGAGATCACCACCACCATGCCGGTGCGGAACCCCAGGCTGAGCAGGCTCACCAGCAAGACGATCGCTACCGCTTCGGCAACGGACTCGAGAAAGTCGTCGACCGAATGCGATACCGCATGCGGCATGCTGGTCACGGGATTCAGCGTCAGACCGGCGGGCAGGCGCTTTTGCAAATTGGCGGTAGCCTGATCGAGCGCCTTGCCCAGCTGGATCACATCGCTGCCCGGCTGCATCGTAACGCCGATGCCCAGCACCGGCTTGGACATGAAGCGCATTTGCTGACTGGGCGGATCGTCGTAACCGCGCTTGATGGTGGCTATATCACCGAGTCGGAAGCTGCGATCGTTGATGCGCAACAATGTGTTGCCCAGGGCTTCCAGATCGTCGAACTGACCGCTCGGGCGCACGAAGACACGATCGTCCGCCGTCGTGATGACACCTGCCGACGCCACTGCATTTTGCTGGTTGATCGCCGCGGCGATCTGCTGCGGACTGATGCCCAGCTTGGACAGGCGCGCGTTGGGAATCTCGATAAAGATGTGCTGGTTCTGGTCTCCCAGATAGTCGACCTTGCCCACGCCCGGCACGCGCAGCAATTCGGCGCGCAACTGGTCGGCATAGTCGTGCAGCTGCGCCGGCGTGAAACCATCGCCTTCCAGCGCGTAGATATTCGTATAGACGTCGCCGAACTCATCGTTGAAGAACGGCCCCTGCACGCCCGGCGGCAACTGCGCCGCGATATCGCCGACTTTCTTGCGCACCTGATACCAGGTGTCGGGCACGATCGACGCGGGCGCCGAATCCTTCACATTGAAAAAGATCAGCGATTCGCCGGGGCGCGAATAGCTGCGCAGGAAATCGATCGATGCGGTTTCCTGCAGTTTTCGGGAAATGCGATCGGTTACCTGTTCCTGGACTTGCTGCGCGTCCGCGCCCGGCCAGTAGGTCTGGATGACCATCACCTTGAAGGTAAACGGCGGGTCTTCCGATTGCGACAGGCGGCTGTACGACAGCATGCCGAACAGCGCCACCATCACCATCACGAAAAATACCAGCGAACGGTGTCGCAGCGTCCACGCCGAGAGATTGAAACGGCCCTCTTCGCTCACGGCGCGTCCTCCGGATGCGGCGGCGCGATCGGCGTGACCTTCTCGCCGGCCGTCACCGTATGCACGCCCTGCATCACCACCTGCTCACCGGCATGCAAGCCGGTGTCGATCAGGACATCGCGCTCGCTGTAACGCAGCACGGTAACCGGCCTCAACTCGAGCGTGGAATCGTTCGGACGCAAGACCCAGACCGCGGGATGCTCGCCCTGATGGAACAGCGCAGTCGCCGGCAGGCGCACACCGGCTGTCGCCGCGCCGGTGGACAAAGCGACCCGCGCCGTCATGCCTAACGGCACGTCGGCAGCGTCAGCATCGAGTGCCAGCTTGACGCGATAGGTGCGTGCCTGCGGATCGGCCGCGGGCGACACATCGCGCACGCGCCCCTTCAGCAGGCGATCCGGCATCGCTGGCAAGGTCACCGCAGCGCCCTGCCCCACTACGACGCCGGCAATCCGATCTTCCGGCACGTCGAAGAAGACATCGCGCTCGCCCGACCAGGCAAAGCCGAAGACGGCCTGGCCGGCAGCAACGACTTGGCCAATTTCCGCCTGCTCGCTGGTGATGCGCCCATCGCGATCGGCCACCAGCGTCGTATAGCGCGACTGGTTCTGCGCCAGCGCCAGTTGTTGCCTGGCCTGGTCGCGACCGGCCAGCGCCGCGGCGTACGCATCGTGGGTCTGGTCGAGCTGCAGCTGGCTGATCAGATTCGCCTTGGCCTGGGCGTCGTCGCGATCCCGTTGCTGGGTGGCAAAGACGAGTCGATGCTCCGCCGCCTCCAGCGCGGCTTGCGCGGAAGCCTGGTTGCGCCCGGCATCGGCATCATCGATCCGTGCCAGCACCTGCCCCTTCTTTACCGAATCGCCTAGATGGGCCTCGCGGGCAATCAGCTGCCCAGGCACGCGGAACGACAAGGGCATTTCGTAGCGGGCGTGCACCTCGCCTGGAAACTGAGCCACGAATGCGGCGTCGGCGGCCTTGGCGGGCATGGCGATGACTGGGCGGGGAGCCTCGGCCTCAGGCGCGTGTTTGCCGCAGGCGGAAAGCAGCGCGGCGGCTATCGCGATCGAAAGCGGCCCTGACGCGCGCGCCCAGACACCCGCGGGGGACGGGGAATTGCGGTTGTTCACAAACCACTCCTGCTGCGAAGGAGCCGCGTTCGCGGCCCGGGGATACGTTATCGAACTCTAATACATACTTGTATCTGAATTCAAGTTAGCATTCAAATGCAGCAAAAGCCAGCCGTGTTACGATTTGCCCATGCCACGCAAGCGACTTACCCGCGAAGAAAGCCGAGACCAGACCCGCGAGCGCCTGCTCGAGGCGGGCGCGCAGATCATTGCCAAGAAAGGGCTGGCCGGTAGCAGCGTCGAGGACATCGCCGCCCATGCCGGCTATACCCGGGGCGCGTTCTACTCGAACTTCGACAGCAAGAACGACTTGTTCATCGAGCTGCTCAAGCGCGACCACAAGGACATCCAGGAAGGCCTGCAGCAGATCCTGGACGCCGAGCTGTCCAAGCAGGACATGCAGGCGCAGCTGTCGGCCTTCTATATCCAGGCCTACTGCGGCGACACCAGCTTTGCACTGTGGGCCGAAGCACGCGTTTGCGCGCTGCGCGATCCCAAGTTCCGCATACGCTTGAATGCACTACTGCTGGAAAAGCGCGACACCATCGGCTATTTCATCGAGCAGTTCTGCAAGGCCATGGACAAGGAACTGCCCGTCCCCGGCCGCGACCTGGCCTTTGGCACCATGGCACTGATCGACGGCGTGCGCTTCTTCAATGCCTGCTTGCCTAAAGAGCTGCCGGACGAGAACGCACAGGCGATGCTTGGTGCGATTTTCGCGGCAACCTTCTTCGACTGAAGAGGCGCCCCCTATCTTGTAGGAGCGACTTCAGTCGCGACCCACGGTTACGTCACGATCGGTCGCGACTAAAGTCGCTCCTACAAAATCAGAAAGCATGCGCCTCGATCTCGGCTCTCCCGTTCTCTGAAGATGCTTGGCGCGATGTCCGCCGCGACCCTCTTCGACTGAAGAGGCCCCCTATCTTGTAGGAGCGACTTCAGTCGCGACCCGCGGTTACGTCAGGGCCGGTCGCGACTAAAGTCGCTCCTACAAAATCAGGAAGCGTTCGTCGTTGATCCACATGCTGGCGGCCACGCCTCTTGCGCCATGCGCCAGACAAAAAACTCACCCGATTTCGGCTCTCCCGTATCCCGGGCGAACAAGAGCGTTTTCCCGCTGGGCGAAAACATTGCACCGATTTCCGTCCCGTTGACATTGACCGGCGCCGGCAGCTTGACCCGCGACGACCAGCCTTTGGGTCCGAGCATGGACTCATAGAGACCGCCATCGGCCATCACGATCAATCGCTTGCCATCGGGCGATGGCAGGGGCTCGTATTCGTCTCCCGCCGTATTGATCGCCGGGCCGGCGTTCTCGACACGCCATTGCCCCGTGCCGTCCTTCCGGGCTCGCCAGATGTCGTTCTTGCCATATCCACCCCGCCGATTCGAACCGAAATACAACCAGCCATCCGGTCCCACCCTTGGAAACCATTCCGCCTCGCCGGAATTCACCGGCGCGGGCAGCCGCACAGGTGTTTTCCAGCGGCCATTGGCCGCCCGGTCCGCTCGCCAGATATCGAGATCCTTGCTCTTCGTGCTTCCGGTTGCGCGGGTCGAAATGAAGTACACGCTGCGGCCGTCCGGCGTAAACCACGGATCGGCCTCGACTCCGGCGCCCGCGAACGGGGCAGGTACCGGCACTGTCCAGGCCGCTCCATCGCAATGCGAACGAAAGATGCGCCAGCCCGAGAACGTCTTCGAACTGCGCACGAAATACAGCTCGCCCGTGAGGGGATCGAACGCCGGGTGCGATTCGAAGCGCTCGCTCGATACGCCTGCCGGCGTCCATGGTTCGACCACAGGCCTGGATCCGGTTCCGGTGGCGCACAGCGGCGCCAACATCATCGACAGGACAAAGAGCGAGTGCTTCATATGCATAGGCCCACGAGAGGGACGGACGACAGCGCATGCTAAAGGCGCTGTTTGGCGGCCGTCATCCCTGACCTTCCGCATGGGACCCGACCTTTCGGACTAGGCCTCACGCCAGACAGCCGCGAAACGACCGCATCACCGCGCTATGCTGGCGTTTGATCCGACGACGAAAGACGAAGGGATATGGATCACAACGACACTGAGCCCGTATATACCGACGTCCTGATCATCGGTGCAGGCTTGTCGGGTATCGGGATGGCAAGCCATCTTTCGAGAGACTGCCCCGGCACGACGTTCGCTCTGCTGGAACGACGCCATGCCATCGGCGGCACCTGGGATCTCTTTCGCTACCCTGGCGTCCGTTCCGATTCGGACATGTTTACCTTCGGCTACGCATTCCGGCCCTGGAACGAATTGAAGGTCCTGGCCGATGGCCCGTCCATTCGACGCTATGTCGAAGACACCGCGCGCGAGTACGGCATCGACAAACGGATACGTTTTGGCGTGGAGACCCGGCACGCCTCTTGGTCGAGCGAGCAGCAGTGCTGGACGGTCACCACCATCGAAGAAGACGGCGCGCGCACCGTCATCTATCGCTGCCGTTTTCTTGTCGCTTGTACCGGCTACTACCGCCACGACCAGGGCTATATTCCCGACTATGCGGGCATCGAGCGATTCGGTGGTCGCTTTATCCATCCGCAACACTGGCCGGACGACCTGGACTATCGCAACAAGCGCATCGTCGTTATCGGCAGTGGCGCGACAGCGGTCACGCTGGTGCCCGCGCTGGCGAGCGACGCCGCACACGTCACCATGCTGCAGCGCTCGCCCACCTATATTTTTTCCATCCCCGCGCACGACAAGATCTCCGCCGTGCTCAAGCGCGTGCTGCCCGAGCGCCTGGTCTATCGCATGGCGCGCAAACGGAACATCAAGCTGCAGCGCTGGATATACAAAGCCGCACGGCGCTGGCCGGGCCAGGTAAGGAATCTGCTGCTGTCGGCTGCCCGTAAACAACTCGACGGCCATGGCGAGCCGGACGATTTCTCACCCGCTTACGCACCGTGGGCGCAACGCCCCTGCGCCGTACCGGATGGCGACCTGTTCAAAGCGATCCGCGCAGGCAGCGCATCGGTGCTGACCGATGCAATCGACACCTTCACCGAACATGGCATCCGACTGGCGTCGGGTAAGCAGCTGGATGCGGACATCGTGATCTCGGCGACGGGCTTTCAGTTGCAATCCCTGGGTGGCATGACGCTGGATGTCGATGGCCAGCCCCGCGCCGCCAACACATTGATGACGTACAAGGGCGTACTCCTGCAGGACACGCCGAACATGGCGGTGATCTTCGGCTATGCCAACGCATCGTGGACATTGAAAGTCGATCTCGCCGCGCACTATGTTTGCCGCCTTCTGAACCATATGCAGCAACACGATTATTCGACGGTGACACCGAAGCCGCCGCCCGGACAACTCCTGGACGAGACCATTCTCGCCCAGCTCGAATCCGGCTACGTGCAACGTGGCAAGGATGCGATGCCGCGCCAAGGTCGCTCGGGCTATTGGCGCGTCACCAACAATTACGAATCGGACAAGGAGATGCTGCTCAAGTCGCCGATCGACGATGCCGACCTGCTGTTTGCCAAAGACAGCATCCAGGTCCCATCGACTACGGCCTGATATGCACCAGACTGGTCATCGCATCGACATAGGACAGCTTTTCGTCGATCAGCAAGGGCAGCAACGGCGTCACCGACACTTCATTGGTCTTGGTCCAACGCTTGTGGCCGGCGCTATCAAGAAAGATCACGCCGCCCACGTCCTGGATGACATAAGGCTCGCCGTCGACGCGACCGAGAAACATCATCACATGGCCAGGGATATAGATCAGGTCACCCACCTGCGCATCGGCCAAGGCCTTCATCCTGGCTGCGTGGTCATCCTTCGCGGTAAACAAGCGATGCGGCAAGGCCGGGCTGGTTGCCTGATCGCCAGTATTGCGCGGCATCTGCACACCCAGGCTGCGATAAACATCGGAAACGAATCCGCTGCAATCGCGGCCGTTGTAGAGATGCCCCCAGCCATAGCGTTCACCGAGAAACTTGAATGCCTGGCGGATGATGTTGGCGCGGGTGAGCGGCAGATAGTCCGCTGCGCTGTCGGCCTGGCGCTGCAATAGCGCAGGTTGAAAATGCAGCGAACCATCGTCGGCACGCGTGGGCAACTCCAACGTCCAGGACTCGTACGGGCCCTGCCCGTTCACCGGCTGATCCGGCGGCAAGTTCGCCAAGGGTACGCGCGTGCCCATGTCCAGCTGCAGTTCGGAAACCTCGGGCGCTTCGGGCGTGAATACGGTACGCACCTTGTCGCCGGTCATCACGCGATACGGTGTTTTCTCGGCGTGTGACAGCACCTGTTCCGCGCTGCCTTCGGCGATCGCCGATTTCTCGACCCATGCGGCATAACGCGGGCTGACAATGAAAAACCACTGGCCATCGCGGCTGGTATGCGCAATCACCACCGGATCGCCGGGGAAGATCGTGCTTTCCTGAAAGCTCTCGAAATCGGGTTGGTCTTTCACCGTGAACGCGCGCATGTTCGTCGGAAAGTTGCGCAGCGAGACGCGATGCACGGCCATGCCGTAGCGCGCCGGCTCGGTGGCGGGAATCGTATCCAGGTTGATACTGGCCACGATCGTATCGATCACGTCCTTCGGTATGGGCTGGTTCTTCACGTCCATGAGCGGCTTGGACGGAAGCTTGGATACCTTGGTGATCCACGCAAGCACCTGAGCACGCGTCAGGGTCGGCCCGATCTTGCGCAAGTCGTACATGCTCGGATCGGACGCGAACAGCCGTGCGTTCTGCGCGTCGATCTGCTCACGCGTCAGGATCAACTGATCCGGCGCGGGCGCCTTGGCGATCCAGTAGTTCGGCGAAAGCATCGCGTCCTGCGTGCCGATCACCCCCGACGGCGGAATCGGCAGTACATCTTCATGACAAAACACCGGTGCACATACCATCGCCAACGTCGCAGCCATCAACACGCGTGAAGCCATTCGCATAAAAAAACCTTGGAGTTCGTGGGTGGGGAAAACGAATGCGTCGGACCGATCGTCAGATCAGCATCGCACCGAACGTCAGCACGCAAACCAGCGAACAAACCGCAAACAGGCTCGGCAGCATCAGGGTTTCGAATTTCATGACCGTTCTCCGTGAGATTAGGAAAGTTGCTTTCACGGAGTAGATGGCAAGGGTCGTGCCAAGCTTTCGAATGCCTCACAAACGGCTATCTGAAGCCATTTCTCATACTGGCGCATTGACCGATACCGTTGTCCGCGGACGGTCGGTGTGTCCGGGCATCGAGCGGACAGCGGACAATCATGCCGCGAATGTTGCGGCAAATAAAAAGGGCCCTCGCCAGAGAGCCCTTCTTATATACCTCGATGCGATGCGAACGCTTACGCGAACGGATCGTCCAGAATGATCGTATCGTCGCGGTCCGCACCGGTAGCCACCAGAGCCAGACGGCAGCCGGACAACTCTTCGACGGCGCGCAGGTAGGCACGCGCGGCGGCCGGCAGCTTGTTCCAGTCGCGGATGCCCGCGGTGGACTCTTCCCAACCCGGGAATTCCAGGTAGACCGGCTTGCACTCGGCCCAACCGTCGGCGTCGAGCGGCGCCAGCTCGCGACGCTTGCCGCGATACTCATAGGCCACGCAGACCTTGATGCTCGGCAGGCCGTCGAGCACGTCCAGCTTGGTGATGGCCAGGCCATTGATGCCGTTGATCTGCACGGCGCGCTTGAGCGCCACCAGGTCGATCCAGCCGCAACGACGCGGACGGCCGGTGCTGGCACCGAATTCGTTGCCGACCTTGCGCAGGCGCTCGCCCATCTCGTCGTTCAACTCGGTCGGGAACGGACCGCCGCCGACGCGCGTCGCATAGGCCTTGCAGATGCCCAGCACGTAGTCGATGTCGCCCGCACCCACGCCAGTACCGGCAAGCGCACCGCCCACCGTGGTGTTGGACGAAGTGACGTACGGATACGTGCCGTGGTCGATATCGAGCAGCGCGCCCTGCGCACCTTCGAACAGGATGTTGCCGCCCTCACGACGCACGTCGTGCAGGATGGTGGCGACGTCATCGACCATCGGCTTGAGGAATTCGCCCCAGCTCAGCGCCTCGTCGAGTACCTGCTGGTAGTCGACCGGTGTGGCCTTCAGCCACTGGGTCAGCACGAAGTTGTGGTACTCGACCACTTCGCGCAGTTGGTCGGGCAGTTCGTGCGGATACATCAGGTCGGCAACGCGCACGCCGCGGCGGGCGACCTTGTCTTCGTAGGCCGGGCCGATGCCGCGACCGGTGGTACCGATGGCCTTGCCGCCGGCAGCAATCTCGCGCGCCTTATCGACGGCGATGTGGTACGGCATGATCAGCGGCGTGGCCGGGCTGATCTTCAGGCGCGGGCGCACGCTCACGCCCGCGGTTTCGAGTTCTTCGATTTCCTGCTTCAACGCGGTCGGCGACAGCACCACGCCGTTGCCGATCAGGCACAGCGCATCGTCGCGCAGGATGCCCGAGGGAATCAGGTGCAGCACGGTCTTCTTGCCCTTGATCACCAGGGTATGGCCGGCGTTATGGCCACCCTGGAAACGTGCAACCGCGCCGACGCGCTCGGTCAGCAGATCGACGATCTTGCCTTTGCCTTCGTCGCCCCATTGGGCACCAAGGATAACGACTGACTTACCCATGATCTTCTCGCTCATTTGGCAGGGCCGATGAGGCCCTTAAGGATAGTAAAAACGAAATCTTGCCCTCGGATGACCGACGCCAGGCACACGGCGGCGAACAGGTCATGCGGCGTGACCCGAACGCTCAGCGCTTGGCGGCGCCGTCATTGAAATAACGCAGGAACTCCGAATCAGGCTTGAGCACCAGCACGCCCTTGCCATCCTTGAACGAGTCGCGATACGCGGAAAGGCTACGGTAGAACGCAAAGAACTCCGGATCCTGGCCATAGGCCTGCGCGTAGATCGCCGCAGCCTGCGCATCGCCTTCGCCACGCGTCTTGGAGGCATCGCGCTCGGCATCGGCCTTGATTACCTGCACCTGGCGCTCGGCATCGGCCTGGATCGTAGTCGCCGCCTGCTGGCCGGTGGAACGCAGCTCGTTGGCCAGCTCCAGCCGTTCGGCGCGCATGCGCTTGTAGACCGACTCGCTCACCTCATCGGGCAGTTCGATGCGCTTGATGCGCACGTCGACCACGTCGATACCGAGATTCTTGCTGGAGGTCGCATCGGTCTCCGCACGCACGCGCTCAGTGATGTCCTTGCGCCCTGCGGTGATCAGCTCCTGCAGCGTGCGGCCGTTGAATTCCTGACGCAGCGCGTTCTTGACGAGAGGAGTGAGGCGATTGGCCGCCTGCAGGTCCGAACCGGTGGTCGCGCGGTAATACGCGGCGCTGTCGGCAATGCGCCACTTCACATAGAAGTCGACATTGACGCTTTTCTTTTCGGAGGTGAAATAGCGCTCCGGCTGTGCGTCCAGCGTCATGATGCGGCTGTCGAACAACAGGCGCTGCTGCACCAGCGGCAGCTTGAAATGCAGGCCGGGATCGTTGTCGGTGCGCACGATGCGACCGAACTGCAGGACCAGGGCGCTCTCGCCTTCCCTGACCACATACATGCTGTTGTAGCCGAACAGGACAATCAGGACGACCAGGATGGCGGTCACGAATTTCATGGCTGCTTCTCCTTGCTGATGTCGCTGCCCGCGGCCGATTGCAACACCGTGCCCACGCCCTGGACGTCCCGGCCGCTCATACGCTCCAGCGGCAGGTAGATGACATTGCGGCCACCGCTGCCGTCGAGCACCTTGGGGTTGTTCGACATCACGTTTTCAACGGTTTCCAGCCACAGGCGGCGACGGGTGACATCGGGCGCGGCCTTGTATTCCTTGAGGATAAGGTTGAACTGCGCCGCATCGCCGTTGGCGCGGGCCACGCGCTCTGCGCTATAGCCAAGCGCCTGCGCGAGGATGCGCGATGCATCGCCGCGTGCTTCGGGCACGATCTTGCTGGCGGTGGCGCGCGCGTTGTTTTCGGTCGCCTGCTTGTCTTCGCGCGCCGCATTGACGTCGTCGAAGGCGTCCTTCACTTCCTGCGGCGGGGCCACATTCTGGAAGCTGACGTCAGTCACCGTGATGCCGGAGCGGTAGCCGTCGAGCGTGGCCTGCAGGATGTCGCGGGTCTGCTGCTGCAGGGTATCGCGGGTCTGTGTCGGGACCGGCGTCTTGGCAGCGGCTACGGCAGGCATGGCGGCGGTCGACGCGGCAGCCGGGTCGGCGGCGGCAACGGCCACCGGATCGCTCTGGCTGGTCAGGATGTTGTCCATGATGTTGGCACCGACGACGGTGCGCACGGCCGCTTCGGCGGCCTGCTGCAAGGTGTCTTCGGGCTGCCCACTCAGCGAGAACAGGTACTGGCGCGCATCGGACACCTGGTACTGCACGTTGAAGTCCACCGAGATGATGTTCTCGTCGGAGGTCAGCATGCGCACCTTGTCCGATACCGAACGGATTTCGGTGGTACCGACCTTGGTCACCGACTCGAGCGGGCGCGGGAGCTTGAAATGGAAGCCGGGACCCAGGGTGCGGTTGTACTGCCCAAAACGCAGTACCACGCCGGCCTGGCGGGCATCGACGATCACATAGCTGCTCAGCAGCAGCCAGGCCAGCACCACGGCCAGCAGGATAGTAAAGATGCCGCCGGCACCGCCACCGAATTTGCCGAAGCGGTTGCGCAGTTGCTTGAGAACGTCTTCCAGACCCGACTTGTTGCCGCCAGGACGGTTGTTGTTCTTGTTCCAGGGGTCGCGCTGCCCGTTATTTCCGGGTTCGTTCCAGGCCATGGTCAGTCTCCTTGAGGCCGCAGGGAGGCCGGCAGCGATGGCCGGAAAACTCGTTGAACGGGCTGTTGCATGAGGGCGCCGGGTACGTTGGCCGCAAAACGCCCGTCATTCTATCAGGGGTGAGGGCATAAGGGGTTAGGTACAAGGGGTGCAACAGCTTTTGCACCAGACGCCTAACCCCTCGCTTCCTCACCAAGGATGTCGCGTAGCAAGGCCGCATCCGCGCTACCACCACCGGTCAGGGGGGCGATAACGCTGCGGGGTGCGTCGATATGTAGCTGCCAGCCGTGTTCGTCGACCGCTTCGCCGGCGATGGCGCCAGCCGCCTTCAACCGTGCGTGCAGGCGACCGGCCGATAGCGGCAGGCGCAGCTCGGAACGCACACGCTCGCCGCCGAGCAATTCGCCCAGCGCCTGACGCAGCAGATCCATGCCGATGCCCTGGGCCGCGGACACCCAGACCTGGGTCGGGCGGCCTTCGCCGTTGCGATCGATGCGTGGCTCGCCGCCTGCCAGGTCGATCTTGTTCATGACCCGCAACTGCGGCAGATCGCCGGCGTCGATCTCTTCGAGCACCTGATCGACCACGTCACGCAGGCGATCGCGCTCCTCGTCGGCTGCGTCACAGACATGCAGCAGCAGGTCCGCGTCGCGCGCCTCGGCCAGGGTGCCGCGGAAGGCGGCCACCAGGTCATGCGGCAGGTCGCGGACGAAACCGACGGTATCGGCCAGGACGGCCGGCCCGCAGGTCAGGTCTTCCAGCTTGCGAACCGTCGGGTCGAGCGTGGCGAAGAGCTGATCGGCGGCGTAGACCTCGCCTTCGGTCAAGGCATTGAACAGCGTCGACTTGCCGGCATTGGTATAGCCGACCAGGGCCACGCGCGGCACCGTGTTGCGCAGCCGCGCGCGGCGCTGCTGGCCACGCTGCGTCTGCACCTTTTCCAGACGCTTGGTCAGCATTTTCACGCGCTCGGCCAACAGGCGGCGGTCGGTTTCCAGCTGGGTTTCACCCGGACCGCGGTTACCGATGGCACCGCCGCGCTGGCTGTCCAGGTGGGTCCAGCCGCGTACCAGGCGGGTGGCCAGGTGCTTGAGCTGAGCCAGCTCGACCTCCAGCTTGCCCTCGTGCGACCGGGCACGCTGGGCAAAGATGTCCAGGATCAGCCCGGCGCGATCGACCACGCGCGTATTGAGGAGTTTTTCCAGGTTGCGTTCCTGGACCGGGCTGAGCAGATGGTCGACCAGGACCAGGTCGGCCTCCAGCGCACGCACGGCCTCGGCGACCTCTTCGGCCTTGCCGGTGCCTATGTAATAGCGTGGATTGGGGGTTTCGACGCGTGCGGGGATGCTGCCCAGGATCTCGGCACCAGCCGACTTGACCAGCTCAGCGAATTCTTCGGCTCGGCGTACCGAGTCGCCCTCCCCGCGCGAATGCGGGAGGACGATGACAGCACGGTCGCCTTTCTTTTGACGATCAAACAGAGTGAATCAACCTTCCGCCTCGGCGGGTCCAACGATGGCGTCGCCATGGCCGTCGTGACCATTGCCAACGCGTACATTGCGGCTGGGCACTACGGTCGAGATGGCGTGTTTATAGACCATCTGGCTGACCTGGTTGCGCAGCAGCACCACAAACTGATCAAACGACTCGATCGTTCCCTGCAACTTGATACCGTTGACGAGATAGATGGCGACCGGGATGCGTTCACGACGCAAAGCGTTAAGAAACGGATCTTGCAATGACTGCCCTTTGGACATTTGTTGTTCTCCCCTCGCTTACGAACAGGCCGGAGAAAAGACGCGTGCAGCACGTCCCGGCCCAAGACGAAGGAATATTAACCGCTTTTAAATTGATCTTGAAAGGAAAAAACTCCACCGTGTGACCGCGGCGGCGCTTACCTCTGTAACGGAGCGGTCAGAAACCGCCTTGTCGTGCTTACATGGGGCCGCCGAGGAACAGACGCAAGGCGTCGCTCGCTCTGCCCGCAAGATCTTCACGATCCGGATCGAGCGCCCGGGCGTCCAGCTCGCTGCGCAGCCAGGTGATCTGCCGCTTGGCCAGCTGGCGCGTTGCGAAGACGCCCTTGTCACGAAATGTCGCCGCATCGACCCGCCCATCCAGGAACTCCCAGGCCTGCCGATAGCCGACGGCCCGGATCGCCGGCAAGTCGGCGTGAAGGTCGCCCCGTGCTCGCAACGCGCGCACCTCGTCGAGCAAGCCCGCCGCGATGATGGCGTCAAAACGCCGGGCGATACGTTCGTGCAGCAGGCTGCGGTCTTCCGGCAGCAGCGCCAGTTTCAATACCCGCCAGGGGAAGCGTTCTCCGCTGCCGCCCTGCTGCTGCTCGGACAAAGGCCGTCCAGTCAGCTCGATAACCTCCAACGCCCGCTGCAGGCGCTGTGCATCGTTGGCCCCGATACGTTGGGCGGCCGCGGGGTCGAGCGCGCTCAATCGCAGATGCATGGCTGGCCAGCCAAGCTGCTGCGCCTCTTCGGTCAGGCGCTCACGGATGGTCGGGTCCGCTTCGGGCAACGCCGAGAGGCCACGCTGCAAGGCGCGAAAGTACAAGCCGGTGCCGCCCACCAACAGCGGCACATGACCGCGCGCCGTGATCGCCTGCATGGCGGCAACCGCATCGGTACGAAAGTCTGCCGCCGAATAAGGCTCGCTTGGCTCCCGGATATCGATCAGCGCATGCGGATAGCGCGCCAGGGTCGGCGCATCGGGCTTGGCCGAGCCGATATCGAGGCCGCGGTAGACCAGTGCCGAATCGACGCTCACCAGCTCCACCGGAAACCGTTCGCTCAGCATGCAAGCCAGCGCCGTTTTACCGGAGGCCGTGGGTCCCATCAAAAAGATGGCGGGCGGACGTTGATCGATCGACATCCGCCCATTGTATGGGAGAGACCCATGCGAACCTCAAAAAGCCAGCTGGTTTGTAGGAGCGACTTCAGTCGCGACCGTGCATGCCGAGGTGCAGCCGGTCGCGACTGAAGTCGCTCCTACAAACTAGTCGGGCATGGAGGCGTGGCTGAAGTCGCTCCGATCGCAAAAGATCTGCTTGCCTGATTATTTCCCGGCGAAGGCCGCGATCAACTGATCGGTGCTTTGGCGCAGCCAGGTTTCGTTGAACATGAGTTCCAGCTTGCCGTCGCGCAGATGGCCCATTTCGATATGCGCGTTCTTCAAGCGCTCGCCCAATCCATCCGCCCGCTTCGGCGATACATCGAGGTAAGCGATATTGCTGCCGTTCTCGATGCGATGGACTTTGTAGCCCGACGTTTTCTCCAACCGCGCCAGCAGCCGCTCCGCAGCCTGCCGCACGCTGGCGAAACGCTCGACAAAGCCGTCCAGCGTATCCAGTGCCGGTAGCGCCGCCATCCAGCCATGCAACAGGGTCCCGCCGAAGATGTGCCGCAACTCGCGTGCCTTCGCCATCTGCGCCTTGGTGCCCGACAGCACGCCGCCAAACGGTGCATTCAAATATTTATAGAGCGACACATAGACCGTGTCGAACGGAGCGCAGTACGACTTCGGATCGAAGCCGCTGATGCCACTCATCAACAAAAGCCGCGCACCGTCCAGATGCATGCCGATGCCATGAGCACGCGCGGTGCTTGCGATCTGGTTGATCAAGGCGATCGGCACCGTGGCGCCGTCGGCACGACGCACCGGGCTTTCCAGCGATATCGCACCGACCTTGATCGGGTAAGGGCCGTTCTCCGCACGATCGATCGCGGCCTTGACTTCGTCCAGTGTCGGCGCCGCTTTGCCCGGCGCCAGCGGCACCAGGTTGATCCCGCTCAAAGTCGGCACCGAATCGGCCTCATCGCGATAGACGTGGCTTTCCTGCTGCACCAGGGCGTGGCGCGATTCGCCGCACAGCAGGCGCAAGGCAATATGGTTGGCCAGGGTACCGGTGGGCATCAGCACCGTATCTTCCTTGCCAAGCAGTGCGGAGAACTTCGCCTCCAGCTCGGTGACCGCACCGCCCTTGAGATAGAAGTCGTTGACCTTGTCGTGCTTGTGCAGGAGCGACTGCAGCAGATCGGCGTAAGGTTGCGGTTCGAGCAGAATGCTGTCGCCGTAGAGGAATACGGTGTTATCCGCAGGTGCGGGGGCCGCAACGGTATCGGCAGCAAGCAAGCTCGCGGGCGCGCCTGCGTAAGCCGTCAGCGCGAGCGCGCTGAGTGGAAGCGTGCTACCTAAGAACTGACGCCGTGTAAGAGTCACTGTCTTCCCCTTCCCGAACCATGCCGTGATTCACGGATGCTATACCTGGATGGAAGAACCGCGCTCTAGGCCACAGGTCATTGAGCCACGGGGAACTCGAACAACTCTCCTAATCGTCATCCCGGCGCAGGCCGGGATCCAATCCTCAGTTCTTACTTGTCAGATAGTACGTGGCAAGCGTCTGCGCTGAGGTGTGGATTCCGGCCTGCGCCGGAATGACGAGTAGGAAAGGTTTTTCGAAAATCCCTGAAGTTGCTCCTACAAAGTTGGCAAATCAGCGGAAACGTTATTTCCCGCTAGCAGGCACACCCATCTCCTGCAACAGATTGTCCGCATGATCGAGCTGATGCATGACCCACAGCATGTAGCGCACGTCGACCTGGATCGAGCGGTTCAACTGCGGATTGAACAGCCAGTCGCCGCTGACCGATTCCCAGTTGCCGTCGAACGCCAGACCGACCAGGCGGCCTTGGGCGTCCATGGCTGGCGAACCGGAGTTACCGCCAGTGATGTCCAGATCGGCAAGAAAGTCGACCGGCAAGGTGCCGAGCTTCTTCGACGCATAGCCATCGAATTGCTTGGCCTTGATGGCGGCGATTTCCGCCTTGGGCGCATTGAACGGCTCGACGCCGGTGTCTTTCTCCACAATGCCCTGCACCGTGGTAAACGGCGAATAGCTGACGCCGTCGCGAGGCGCGACACCCTGGACATTGCCGAAGGTAACGCGCAACGAGCTATTGGCGTCCGGATAGACCGGCAGATGCTGCGAGTCTTTCCACGCGATCATCGCCTGCATGTAGCGCGGGCGCAGCTTGGACATCTCGCCGGCGCGGGCATCGTCCTTGTCTTCGATCGCTTTCAGTTCCGGAACCAGCGCACGAGCGAGCGTCAACATGCTGTCGTCGCTTGCATCGATAGTCTTGGCATCGGCCTTGAACCACTTCATGCGATCGTCGGTGTTGCCCAGCTTGCTGCCGCTATAGAGCGCCGCGACCTTCGCGCCGATAGCCGCTTCGGTGTTGGCCGAACCCAGCCACTGGTCGAGCGCATGCAACCGCTGGTCCTGCGGCAGCTTGATGTAGCGCAACAGGCCATAGGTCAGCAATTGCTGGTCGACGCCAGGATCATAGCGACGCTCCATCTGCTTGAGCGCGCCTTCGATCCGCACTTCGTCACGCTGCTGGTAACCCGGTTCGCGCTCGATGTCGGGCTTCTGACGTTCCTGCGATAGACGCACCAGGCGAAGCGCGCTGCCCAGCACCGAGGTACGGCGAATCAGGCTGAGATCCAGATCGCGCTCGCGCGTGGACTGGTCTTCGGCGATCGCCTTGCGCAGCTTGCCGATATCGGCAGCGAGCGCCTCGTTCTCGGCACCGCCCTTGTCCTTCAGCCAGGTCTCGAGCTGAGCCTCCTGCTGGCGCTTGACCGACACCGCATCGGCACGACGCAGCCCTTCGAGCTGCCCGCCGAAATTCTTGAGGTAATTATTGAGACCGGCTTCCATGCTGGCATATTTCACGCCGACATCCGGCCGGCTCTTGGCCGCGGTATCGATGATATTGAGCGTGTCCTGGTAGATCTTGATCTGCGTCGGATAGACCCAGTCGATCGAACTTTGCACTTCATCGGCGAGACGGTAACGATTGGTGCGACCGGGATAGCCCACCACCATTACATAGTCTCCCGCTTCCACGCCCTGCGGATTGACCTTGAGTACGTGCTTGGGTTGATACGGCACGTTGTCTTTCGAATAGGTGGCCGACTTGCCGTCCTTGGAGACATAGGCACGCAGGTAACTGAAATCGCCGGTGTGACGCGGCCACATCCAGTTATCGATATCGCCGCCGAACTTGCCGATCGATTCCGGCGGCGCATAGACCAGTCGCACGTCCTTGATTTCCAGCTGCTTGATCAGCTGGTAGCTGAAGCCGCCATGGAAGGTGTAGACGTCGCAACGATAGCCCTCGCTCTCGCAGGCTTTCACCTGCTCCTTGATGGCCAGTTCGATCGCCTTGTAGCGCTCGGCACCACTCATGCTGTCGTTGAATTTGGCGTTGATTTCCTTGGTGACGTCGCGAATTTCCTCGGTGACGAACACGCGCATATCCGGCGAGCCGGGCAGCTCCTCGGATTTGGTCTTGGCAAGGAAGCCATCGACGATAAGGTTCTTCTGCGGCGTCGAGTTGTACTGCAAGGCGCCGTAGCCGCAATGGTGATTGGTGACGATCAGGCCTTCGGGCGAAACGAACGAGGCCGTGCAACCGCCCAGGCTGACGATCGCACCCATCGGATAGGCCGTGAGATCGGTCAGGCTGCTCGGATCGAGCTTCAACCCATGCTGCTTCAGCGTGGCGGCGATGGTCGGCAGCTGCGCGGGCTGCCACATGCCTTCGACGGCATGAGCCTGGGAAAAGAAAACGACGGACAAAGCCGCGGCAAGAGCGAGACGACGCACTGGATTCTCCTTATCAGTGTCCGCGAGGGCGCGGATGCATTGTTACAATATAACGTTTAGTCTGGAGGCTGGGATGGCCTGGGGGTATGTGCCGCAAGTCACGGGCGAAGGGGCGGCGAAAACCGCGGGCACGGTGATGTTGTGACGGGGCGGTCGCGACTGAAGTCGCTCCTACAAGCTAGCGGTGCCTGCCTGAGTTTGTAGGAGCGACTTCAGTCGCGACAAAGCGCGACGTAACCGTCAGCCCCCTACCCGCCCCAGCTCTTTGAGCAACCACGGCGCCGGATACACCTTGTCCATCAACCAGCGCATATAGCGCAGGTCGACATGGATGGCGCGCTTGTAACGCGGGTCGTACATCCAGCTGGCGCTGACCGCTTCCCAGTTGCTGTCGAAGTTGAGGCCCACCAGCTCGCCGCGCGCGTTGATGACCGGCGAGCCCGAATTGCCGCCGGTAGTATCCAGGTTGCTCAGGAAATCGACCGGCATCGCGCCGGTTGCCGGATCGGTATAACCACCGAAATCGCCCTTGTGAATGGCGTCAAGCAAAGGCTTGGGTGCATCGAATGGCGGCTTGCCGGTATTTTTCTCGACGATGCCGTTGACGGTAGTGAGCGGTGCGTAAGTCACCGCGTCACGCGCCACCAGCGGCGTGACCTTGCCGTAACTCACGCGCAGCGTGGAGTTCGCGTCCGGATAAACCGCGCGCCCTTGGCTATGGCGGAAAGCAATCAGCGCTTTCATGTAATACGGACGCAGACGCAGCAAATCGCCTTCTCGCGCCTTGCGTTCGTCGTCCATGCGCAGCAACGCCGGCTGCAAGCTGCGTGCTGCCGCCAACAGGACGTCTGCCGATGTCTGTGCGCTTTCGGGCTTGGCCTGGAATGCCTGCAAGCGCACAGCCTCGTCGCCCAGCTGCGTGCCGCCGTAGAGGCGATTCAATGCCTGCTCGAGTTCCGCTGGGGTCCGTCCAAATACCTGGTCGAACTCCGGGACATGCTGCGCCGCGGGTAGTTGCTGATAACGCGTGAGCAGGACCGTCAGCAGCGCTTTTTCCACAGCGGGATCGTAGCGGCGGCTCACCTGCCGCAACTGGCCGGCGAACAGCTCTTCATCGCGTTGCTGGTAGCCGCTTTCGCGCTCGGCATCGGGCTTGGCGCGCTCGATGGCCAGACGCTCGATCGTCAACGCGCTGCGCATCAATTGCGTCTGCGTCGCCATCAGACCAAGCAGCAGATCGCGATCGCGTACGCTTTTACCATCGTCGATAAGCTTGGCGACTTGATCGATCTGCTTGCGATCGACCGCGCCGTCGTGCTGTTTGCCCAGCCATTCGAGCATCGCCGCTTCGTCGCTACCCCGGACGGCAACCGCGTCGCTACGCTCCAGTCCTTCGAGCTCTCCACTGAAACGCTTGATGCTGTTCTTGAGCGATTGCAATTGCGCGGCATAACGAATGCCGGCTTCATGATTGCGCCCGCCTTCGTTTTCGATCACACCCTGCAGCTGCTTGAGCACGGCGACCGAGGTCGGCAGGCGCCATTGAATTTGATCGGCAAATTCCTCGGCCATGCGATGCCGATAGGTAATCCCCGGATAGCCCGCCAGCATCACGTAATCGCCCTGCCGCACACCTTCGCTGGCGATCTTCAGATGCGCCGGCGGGTGATAGGGCCGGTTCTCCTTCGCATAGGCGGCCGGCTTGCCGTCGGGACCGACATAGGCGCGCAATACGGTGAAGTCGCCGGCATGTCGCGGCCACACGAAGTTATCGATCTCATCGCCGTAGTTGCCGATCGCCCGCGGCGGCGCATAGACCAGCCGGATATCGCGCAGCTCCAGTTGCTTCACCAGATAGAAATCGGTGCCATAGAACATGTTGACTACGCTGCAACGCATCCCTTCTTCGCGTTCGCATTCGGCCACCAGTTGCTTGCCGGCCCGATCGACCGCGTCGTAATACGCGCGGCCCGTCTTGCCGTGGGCATCGGCCAGGACCCGCTCGGTCACCTTGTCGAAGCCGGTGGTGACGCGCAGGCGGAAGTCGGGACTGGCGGGCAGCTCCTGGCTGCGATCGACGGCGACATAGCCGCCTTCGATCAGGTCGCGCTGCGGCGTGCTGTTGTACTGGATAACGCCAAAGGCCACGTGGTGATTGGTCAGCACCAGACCCTCGTCGCTGACGAAGGCGCCCGTGGCGCCGCCCACTTTCACCACCGCGTTCAACGGTGGCCGCGTCAGGTCGGCCAGATCGGACGGATTGCCCTCGAACCCCGCCGCTTTGAGCTGGCTGGCGATCTGCGGCAGCTGGGACGGCAGCCACATGCCTTCGTCGGCACTGACCGGGGCATTCCAACCCATCGCCACGGCGGCCGGCAGCAACAGTTTCTTCAAGCTCATCGGGCGTCTCTTCCTTTCAGCATCCATCGCAGGAACCTGCGACCATAGAATGGACCGCCGTGCCAGGGCAACGCTGCACTGCACGAAAGCCGGTCGGCCGGGCAGGCCTTATAATCCCGCTTTTGCCAATGTCCCCCCGCCCATTCCCCCTGGGCCAGCCTGGATCGAACACATGCCGCAGATGATGAAAGCCCTGGTCAAGCGCAATCCCGAGCAGGGTATCTGGATGGAAGAAGTGCCGGTGCCGGAAGTCGGCCCGAACGAAGTGCTGATCAAGATGGAAAAGACCGCGATCTGCGGAACCGATCTGCATATCTACAAATGGGACGAGTGGTCGCAGCGCACGATCAAGCCCGGCCTCACCATTGGCCACGAATTCGTCGGCCGCATCGTCGAGATCGGCCCCGGCGTCACCGGCTACAAGATCGGCGACCGCGTCTCGGCCGAAGGCCACATCGTCTGCGGCCATTGCCGCAACTGCCGCGCCGGTCGCCAGCACCTGTGCCCGAACACCGTCGGTATCGGCGTGAACCGCAATGGCGCGTTCGCCGAATACATGACCATGCCGGCCTCGAACCTATGGCCGATCCCGGACCAGATTCCGTCCGAGCTGGCCGCCTTCTTCGATCCCTATGGCAATGCCGCGCATTGCGCGCTGGAATTCGACCTGATCGGCGAAGACGTGCTGATCACCGGCGCCGGCCCGATCGGCATCATCGCCGCCGGCATCGCCAAGCATGTGGGCGCGCGCAATGTCGTCGTCACCGACGTCAACGATTACCGCCTCAAGCTCGCCGCCGATATGGGCGCCACGCGCGTGGTCAACGTGTCCAAGCAGTCGCTGAAGGAAACCGTCAAGGATCTGCACATCGAAGGCTTCGACGTCGGCCTGGAGATGAGCGGCAACCCGCGTGCCTTCAACGACATGCTCGAGTGCATGTACCACGGCGGCAAGGTCGCCATGCTCGGCATCATGCCGCGCGGCGCCGGCATCGACTGGGACAAGGTGATCTTCAAGGGCCTCACCCTGCAGGGCATCTACGGCCGCCGCATGTACGAGACCTGGTACAAGATGACCCAGATGGTGCTGACCGGTTTCCCACTGCAGAAGGTGTTGACGCACCAGATCGCCATCGACGATTTCCAGAAGGGCTTTGACCTGATGGATGCCGGCAACTGCGGCAAGGTGGTTTGTTCCTGGAATTGAGGTCCCGTTTCGCACTCTCCTCCAGCGAGTCTGGGGGAGAGTGCGCAAGCTGCACGACGGCAAAACTGCCGAATCCATCCTTGCCCCTACCCCCTCCAACCTGAGTAAACTCCAGCACAGGCAGGCCGGCAGTTCTCGGGACGTGTACGGCAGCGTAGCCATACACCGTCGGCCCGCGATGTCAGCGGAGCATTGACCGTCATGAATGACCCCTTGGGCAACTCCCGCCTCGCGGCCGGCCGCGACCGCGCCGTCAAGCTCTATCGCTCGCACCGCTTGCGCAAAGCCCTCCTGATTCTGCTTGGTCTGATCGTGCTGTTCGGCGTGCTGGGTTTCTTTGCCGCCCCTTCGCTGATCAAGAGCCAGTTGCAAAGCCGGGCAACGGCCATGCTCGGGCGACCAGTCACCGTCGATGCCATCCACCTGAACCCCTACACGCTGCGGCTGGAGCTGGACAAGCTGCATATCGGCGAAAAAGACGGCACCTCACCCTTCGTCGACATCGACCAGATCGTGGTCAATGCGTCCTGGGCGGCGGTCTTCCGCCTGACTCCGGTACTCGATGAGCTGACGGTGCAGCATCCGCAGATTCACATCACCCGCACCGCGCCGCAGGTATTCAATTTCAGCGACCTGCTCGACCGCTTCGCGGCAAAACCGGGCGAGCCGCCCTCGCCGCCCACGCGTTTCGCGCTGGCCAATATCAGCGTGCATAACGGCGACATCCAGTTCGACGACAAGGTGCTCAACGCCAAGCATCGCGTCGACCAACTAGAACTGGGCATCCCTTTCATCGCCAATCTGCCCAGCCGCGTCGATGTCTATGTGCAGCCGCTGCTGGCCATGCGCGTGGACAACAGCCCGCTGCGTATCGACGGACAGACCAAGCCGTTCGCCGACAGCCGCGAGTCGACGATCAACTTCAAGCTCGATCAGCTCGACCTGCCGCGCTATCTCAGCTATGTGCCGTCGAAACTGCCCGTCGACATTCCCAGCGGCGTGCTGTCAGGCCAGCTGCAGCTGCATTTCCTGACCACCAAGGACACATCGCAACTGCGGCTGGACGGCTCGCTGGCGATGGACAATTTCAAGCTGGCCAATCACGACAACACGCCGCTGCTTGAGCTGGGCCGTGCCACCGCCACGCTTAACGATGTCGAACCGTTGTCGTCGCGCTATCACCTGAGCACGCTCAGTCTCGAACGCGCCAACTTGCACTACACCAAGCTACCCGGCGGCCACAGCAATTTCGATGCATTGACCGCCCCCGCGCCGCCGACCAATCCGCCAGCCAAGCCCACCCAGGTTCGCATCGACACGTTGAGCCTGCAGGGATCGCGGCTGGACTATGCCGATCTGAGCGGCAAGGCACCGGCCCGGCTTGCGCTGGAAAATCTCCATGGCACGTTGCGTGGCGTGTCCACCGTAGCCGGCCCTGCCGGTAGCGTGGATATGGCCGGTCAGATGGCCGGCGGCCAGATCACCGCCAACGGCAAGATCGATCTGGTCGGCAATCACTATGTCGGCAAGGTCAGCCTGAAGCAGGTCGCGTTGGCCACCCTGGTGCCGCTGGCGCCGCCCCTGCTCAATGGTGAAATCACCGACGGCGCGATCGATGCCGATGCGCAGCTGCAGGCCAGCTGGGGCAGCGCGCTGAATGTGCATATGGAGCCGGCGCAGGCGAGCCTGAACCATTTTGCGTTGAGCCCAAAAGGTAACCGCACGACACCGGTCGCCTGGCAAAGCATGCATGCGGATATCGCCAAGTTCGATATGGCTGGCGGCGAAGCGCGCCTGAACAGCCTGACCCTCAGCGGTTTGAAGGTGGATGTCCGACGCCTGCGCAACGGCAGTTTCGATCTGGCCAGCCTGATGCTGCCCAGCAAGCCGGCACCGCGCGGGGCGGCGGCATCGCCCCCGTTCCATTGGAGCGTGGCGCACTTCGGGCTGGACGATGGCACGGTCAACTTCAAGGACGACAACGCTGCCGGCAAAAAAACAGCGCTGGCGATCAAGGCGAGCAAGTTCGGCGTGGACGGCCTGTCCGACAATATGCGCCAGCCGCTCAAGCTCGATTTGAACGGCGGCATCGGTAAAGGTACCTACAACGTCACCGGCACGGTCAAGCCCGAGCCGCTGGATGCCGATCTACGCATCAAGACGACACGCCTGGATATCGCACAGTTCGAGTCGTTGATCAGCGTGCCGTTGAACGTGCGTATCGTCAGCGCGCAGCTGGGACTCAATGGGCGTGTCCGCTATGCGGATCGCGGCAAGCAGCCGGCACGTATCGCCTATCAGGGCCAGGCAACCCTCGGTCGCGTGCGTGTGCTGGACAAAGCGACCGACGATGAATTTCTGCGCTGGAACAACCTGACTGCGTCGGGCTTGAATGTACGCATGGGCGAAGGTGCGCCGCATGTGAACATCGGCGCATTGTCGCTCAGCGATTTTTACGCGCGCGTCATTATCAACGCGACCGGGCGCATGAATCTGCAGGACGTCGTGGCCAATCCCGCCGAAGCCACGCCCGTCTCCGTTACGCGCGCGCAGGATGGTTCGACGCCGCCACCTGCACCGGCTACCAGCACCGCGCAAACGGCGCAGGTCGCTCCCGCACCCGCCTCATCCGCGCCCTCGGGCCCGCCGCCGGAGATTCAAATCGGCCAGGTCACCGTGTCGAGCGGCCAGCTCAACTACACCGACAATTTCATCAAGCCGAACTACACCGCCAATATCACCCAGCTCGAAGGCAAGGTCGGTGCGTTCGGCACCGCCGCCGGTGGCCCGCCGGCGGATCTGAATTTAAACGGCCAACTCGACGACAACGCACCGGTGGGCATCGCCGGCTCGATCAATCCGCTGGCACCGGTCGCTTTCCTGGACATCAAGGCCAAGGCCGATGGCGTCGAGCTGACCCACCTCTCGCCCTACTCCGGCAAGTACGCCGGTTATCCGATCACCAAGGGGCGACTCAACGTCGATGTGCATTACTTGCTCGATCAAGGCAAGTTGACTGCCGACAATCACATCTTCATCGACCAGCTCACTTTCGGCGACCGTATCGAAGGACCTGGCGTGAGTCACCTGCCGGTCAAGCTTGCGGTCGCTCTATTGAAAGACTCGCAAGGTCGTATCGATGTACACGTACCGGTATCGGGTTCGTTGAACGATCCAAAATTCAGTGTCGGCGGTTTGATCTGGCGTGCCATCGTCAACCTGATTGCCAAGGCGGCAACAGCACCATTCAAACTATTGGCCTCGGCATTCGGCGGTGGCGACAGCGGTGGGCAGGATCTGGGCTACGTGGAATTTGCCCCCGGATCGAGCGTACTGACAGCGGACAGCACGTCGCGACTGGAAAAAATCGTCAAGGTCCTGAACGACAAACCGTCGCTGAACCTGGACATCATCGGCCGCGAAGATCCGGCCTATGACGAAAAAGGCCTGCGCCACGAGATGGTCGAGGACCTGATTCGCCATGAAGCAGGCAACGATGATGACAACGCCGATCCGACCAAGGCAAAAATGACGCCCGAAGATCGCGATCGCTATCTGGAGAAAGCGTACAAGCACGCCAAGTTCAAGAAGGAACGCAATCTGGTCGGGTTGACCAAATCGCAGCCGCCGGAAGAAATGCAGAAACTCCTGGAAGAAAACATGCCAGTCGACCAGGATGCCCTGCGACACCTGGCGGAACGACGCGCCGATGCGGTACGCCAGTGGTTGCGCGGCAAGGTGCCGGACAATCGCGTCTTCGTTTCGGCGCCCAAGGTCGATGCCAAGGGCATCGACGATGGCGGCAAGACGACGCGCGTGGATTTCGGGCTCCACTAGAAGATCCTCTAAAAAAACCCTTTTCTATCCGTCGCCCCGGCGAAGGCCGGGGCCCAGCGTCTCCAGCACGTTGAAGCGTAAGGCACTGGGCCCGACCTTCGCTGGGGCGACGATGAGAATTGAGGTTGTTCGAGAGTGCTTGGGAGTGGAGAGAGCCACTCCCCATAGGCGCCGAAAAGTTCGACAATCGGGTTCTTCCCCGCCAAGAATCCAAGCCCATGACTTATCCCGGCCAGGACCGCTACACCAGCGAACTGCAATCCATCCGCGAACAAGGCCTGTTCAAGGCCGAGCGCATCATCACCTCGCCGCAGTCGGCCGAGATCCGCCTGGACAGCGGCAAACAGGTGCTGAACTTCTGCGCCAACAACTACCTGGGCCTGGCCGATCATCCTGAAGTGATCCAGGCCGCCAAGGATGCGCTCGATACTCATGGCTTCGGCATGGCCTCGGTGCGCTTCATCTGCGGCACGCAGGATCTGCATAAGGAACTGGAAAAGAAGATCGCCGAGTTCTTCGGTACGGAAGATACGATTCTCTATGCCGCATGCTTCGATGCGAACGGCGGCCTGTTCGAACCGCTGCTCGGCGAAGAGGATGCGATCATTTCCGATGCGCTGAACCACGCCTCGATCATCGATGGCATTCGTTTGTGCAAGGCCAAGCGGTTTCGCTATGGCAACTGCGATATGGCAGACCTGGAAAAGCAGCTGCAAGCGGCCGACGCTGCCGGCGCTCGCACCAAGTTGATCACCAGCGACGGCGCGTTCTCGATGGACGGCTTCATCGCCCCGCTCGACAAGATCACCGCTTTGGCCAAACAGTACGGTGCGCTCGTGCATATCGACGAGTGCCATTGCACCGGCTTCCTCGGTGATACCGGCCGCGGTTCGGCCGAAGTAAACGGCGTGATGGACAAGATCGACATCTTCACCGGCACCCTGGGTAAAGCCCTGGGTGGCGCGCTGGGTGGTTTTACCACTGGCCGCGCCGAAGTGATCGAGATGCTACGCCAACGTTCGCGCCCCTATCTGTTCTCCAACTCGTTGCCGCCGCACGTCGTTGCCGCGGCGATCAAGGTCTTCGACATGCTCGCCGCGGCAGGCGACTTGCGCGATCGCGTCAAGGAAAACACGCGTTATTTCCGCGAGCAGATGACCAAGGCGGGCTTCGACATCAAGCCTGGCGTGCACCCGATCGTGCCGGTCATGGTCTACGACGCCAAGAAAGCCCAGGCCATGGCGACCGAGCTGCTGGAAGAAGGCATCTATGTCACCGGCTTCTTCTATCCGGTGGTGCCACAGGGACAGGCGCGCATCCGCACACAGATGAGCGCCGCACATACGCGGGAACATCTCGATCATGCGATAGAAGCCTTCACCAAGGTCGGCAAAAAGCTCGGCGTGATCAGCTAAGTCGGATACGGAGGCTGCCCATGGCGCGTTCACGCACCATGGGCGGTCGTTGCGAAGCTACCGCCGTTGACCGCGGCCCTGACCCCCACGCCGCGGAACCTGTCCCAACGGGCCAGCCCGCGGTGTTGTCGGCTCGGGACTGGACGCGCGTGAACTCACGGGCGACAGCTCGGGTGTGGATGGTGGTGTCGTCGCTCGGTGCAGTGGCGCCCTGGGTAACTGATGAGGCCCAGGCGTTGCCGGCTCGGGAGTCGACGGACGCGAACTCACGGGCGTCATCTGCGGCGTCGACGATGGGCTCTGATTCGGCGGCGTACTGTTTGGCCCCCAACCGAGTTCGGAATTCGTAAAACTGACGGGGGAACCCGGCGGGACAGGTGAAGATGTACGGTCATCATTTCGATTGTTCATCGAGCGGTCTCCTGACCTGATGGGGCGTCTGCGCGCCCGGGTGGCTTATCCTGATTCATGTTTCGTCGCACCCATCGTTGGGTGTTCGCAGACACGCCATGCGTGACCAACAAAGACGACGATAGATGATCATGTCATGCGTCTAAACCACGGACAATGGAGAGAACGAGAATTCGGATTTCTTCGAAGCCGCAAAAAAACAGATGGCTCACGGTAGATTGCTCAGTTCTGCCCGATAGGTCCAGGTTTCACTTTGCACGTCGTTGACTGCCGCCGCATAGTCCGCCAGAGCCGCCGGATCGGTCGCCAACAGCTCGGCGATGCTTCGATGAAAACGGTCATAGCTGGCCCAGTCCGCTCGTGCAATCTGCAGGACATAGGTCGATTGCATGCCGCCGACCATCAGGCGATACCACGTGTGCGATGGAGCGTCGGGTGTATTTTCCAGAGCATGTCGCACCACACGCAAAGCTGCCTCGAAGCGTGCCTCGGTGCCGGGTCGCACCCGATAGGTAAGCACCTGCATGTTTGCGCTCGGCTGGCGCGACTCCAACGGCGTACGAAAACTGACGTCGCGCAGCAGCAGGTAGGTTTCCTGCGCTGTCGGCGTCGAATAGGGCGCTACATTCTGCTGGAAGTCCTTGCCGTCGTCGGCAACGTCGACACGGTGATCGAACGCAGCAAACGGTTCGCCCACGTTTGCATCGACGAACTGCCCTGCCCGCGCACCGTTGTCGATCATCCAGCCGTACCAGACCAGGCGATCGTGATGCGCCCGATGCCAGGCCAGGTGCTGGCGGTAACCCGCTTCGAACTTTGCCTGCATGCCGTCATTCAGGCGGTAATAGTAGAAATGCGCCGCATCGCCGGCCGTCTGGGCACGCGCCTGGAAGGAAACCGCCAGGGCCACGCCCGCCAGCCACGCACCGGAAAACCGTCGAATCGATGCCATACGTACCCTTTTGGGAAGCTGTGCGGATGCACGGCGCGATTGTCGGCTTGAGATAGGTGCCGCGCTATGCGAATCTTTTTCATCGGAGGCATGATTTCTTTTTAAGTTGGATTCCCTCCCTCGTCGGAGCGCGCCTTACGCATGAACGTGGAGCTGCGATACCTGCACGCCTTCCGCACCGTCTGCGAAGCCGGCGGCCTGCGTGCGGCAGCGGCGGTCATGCATCGCACCGAACAGTCCGTGAGCTATCAGCTGCGCCGGCTGGAAGAGAGCCTGGGCATGTCGCTGTTCGAACGACGCGGCGGCCGCCTGCAGCCGAACGCCGCCGGGCTACGTCTGCTCGATTTTTGCCGCGGGATGCAGCACGACTGGGAGCGCCTGCACGACGAAATGCGCGATGCCACGGTGGCTGCCGATCCGCTGCGTATTTCGGCGGTAAGCGGCTACGGTCGTTATGTAGTGCTACCCCTGTTCCGCGATGGCCCACTCGCGGACCTGCCGATCCGCTTGCACTATCCGACCGCCGAAGGCGTGCTGCGCAATGTGGAAAGCGGCGACAGCCACCTGGGTTTCGTGTATGTGCGGCAGCCTCATCCGAAGCTGCAGCACATCCCGGTCGATCGTGAGGAAATCGTGCTGATTGCGCCTGCCAGCCGGGTACCGCCCATACTCGACGCCGCCTCGCTGCTCAACGAAAGCTTCATTACCTACGACGAAAGCGATTTCGTCTTTGCCACCTGGTTCAAGCAGGTGTTGGGTATCGACCTGCCGCAGCTGTCAGCCACTGCACATTTCGAAGAGCTGGAGGAGGTACTGGCCTGGGTCGCGGCAGGACGCGGCCTGTCGATCGTGCCGGCGGTCTGCCTGCTCGAATCGCCTCCGTCGAGCGACTATGTCGTCGTGCGCAAAGCGGATACGCCGTGCCTAAATACAATCTATGCCGTGTTGCATCGGGACCGCACACACCCGTTGATCGAACCGATGCTCGACGCATTGCAGGTGGCGGCGGCTGAACGCTTTCAGCCCGACGACAGCGACGCCACTTCGGGAGGCTCCAGGTAACGCCACTGCCCCTTGGGCAAATCTCCCAGTGCCAGCGGACCGATCGCGATACGGATCAGACGCAGCACACTGATGCGCTGTGCCTCGAGCAGACGGCGGATATGCCGGTTGCGACCTTCGTCCAGCACGATCTCCAGCCACGCATTCTTTTCGCCCTGACGCAGTACATCGACCCGCTTGGCGGCCAGACGCTCACCGTCACTGACCGTGCCGGCGATCAATTGCGCAAGCAATTCTGACGTGGGCAGGCAGTCGATCTGCACGTGGTACAGCTTGTCGACGTGCTGGACGGGGTCGGTCAGGCGCGCGGCCCAGACGCTGTCGTTGCTCAAGAGCAGCAGGCCTTCGCTGGCCCGATCCAGCCGCCCCACCGGACCCAGCCAGGGCAAGCCGGCATCCTTGAGCAGATCGTAGACCGTGTCGCGACCACGTTCGTCAGCGGCGCTCACCACGATGCCGCGCGGCTTGTTGAGCGCGATATAGATGCGTTTCGCGGCAACCGCCGGCTGGCCGTCCAGGCAGATGCGCTGACGCTCCGCATCCGCCGGTTGCTCCGGATTACGCACGACTTGGCCATCGACGGTAACTCGCCCTTCGCGCACCGCCTGCTCGGCTTGGCTGCGCGAGCACACACCCAGCTTGCTGAGTACGCGGGCAAGGCCGTGGCGAGGTGCGGCTGGGCGGAGAGAACGCGAGGAGGGGCGAATCGGCATAGCTGGGAATTTTAGCTGTAACCGCATGCACGCTGCTGTTGCTGTGGGGCGGTCGCGACTGAAGTCGCTCCTACAAGCTAGCTGGGCCTCTCCTAGCTTGTAGGAGCGACTTCAGTCGCGACCCGACGCCCCCCCAAAAGAAAAGCCCGGCTTTCGCCGGGCTTCTCGGTACCGCTTTACACCAGATCGATTACTGCTGAACCTGCAGCTCGGTGCGGCGGTTACGCG